>Ga0255743_10002552_pt1 | contig 14965 bp, 10 predicted proteins | sample 101ome_19_FD_179950 | JGI IMG/M metagenome (GOLD analysis project Ga0255743, IMG submission 179950) | Coastal salt marsh microbial communities from the Groves Creek Marsh, Skidaway Island, Georgia - 101405AT metaG (version 2) | ecosystem: Environmental > Aquatic > Marine > Intertidal zone >... | reverse complement strand
CGACGGAAGTTGGGAGATCAGTGAAAAGGCGTCTTCATCGGCAACTCGGACGAAAAATCCGGCACGGGTAGCTAAAAAAAGCGCCAAGAAGACAACCAAAAAAACCACCAGGAAAAAATCCTCCGCTAAAAAATCCACGCCGCTAACAGACGGATCGGATCCGTGACGCGATGAGGTGATGGACGAATCGCTCTCGAAGTAGCGCGTCAGAACAGTCCCTGTATGGGATCGATCGTGGACCCTGGATCGGGAAACGGCGGTTCGCTTCCGCGAACAAAATACTCAAGGTAACTTTTCGGGTCGTCCTCGCGCGCGCGAAGACCGCTGTCGCGGTTTACGCGAACGGAGATGATGTTGTCAGGGATAGGTCTTGGCGTCTTGGTGCTGGATCCAAGTGCGGTCGACATAAAATCGATCCATATCGGTAGCGCCGCTCGAGCGCCAGACTCACCCTCGCCCAGATCCTTCGGGCTGTCGAAGCCTACCCAAACGCTGGTGACGACGTCCGGGTTGTAGCCCGTAAACCACGCATCAAAGTAGTTATTCGTGGTCCCGGTTTTGCCAGCCAAATCGTCCCGATCCAGTTTGGCCGCCGCCCGGGCCGTGCCGGAGCGAACAACTTCCTGCATGAGGCTGTCCACAATGAACGCGTTTTCGGCAGAGATGATCCTTTTGGCAAAGCGAAGGTCGATGGTTTTTTGGGGTCGGGCCTGAGGGTCATTCGAAGGAGCAGGGCAATCGGGACAGAGCATCACCCGGTTTGCGTATTCGATGATTCCACCCGACTGATCCTCAATACGGGCGATGAAATAGGGCTCGATCAGGTAACCGCCGTTGGCAAATGCAGCATACCCTCGAACAATCTCCATGGGGGTGACCGTCGCAGATCCGAGCGCAAGAGAGAGACCTTTCGGCAATCGCGATGGCTCAAAGCCAAAGGTCGACAGATAATCGCGAACCGTTTCGATGCCAAGGGCCCGGACGAGTCTCACGGACACCAAATTTAAAGAGATGCTCAACGCTTCACGAAGTCGGGTGGGCCCGAACACCTGCTTGCTGTAATTCTGCGGACGCCACGCACCCCCCACGTCATCCTCCACCACGATGGGGGCCCCGCTAACGAGCGTTGACGCGGTAAAACCGTTAGCAATCGCAGCAGAGTAAATAAATGGCTTGATATTCGAGCCCGGCTGTCGTTCAGCCTGGACAACGCGATTAAACCGGCTGGCCTTGAAATCAAGGCCGCCAACCAGAGCCAGGACAGAGGCATCCGTAGGGTCTAAAGAAACGAGCGCTCCCTGAATCTCGGGGATTTGAGATAACGCCAAATCCGACCCTGACCCGCTGTAGTAAATCACGTCGCCCGGGTGCAGGAAGCTTGAAGGACTTTTGCCGGTCCAACGCCAGCCCGCAGGAGAGATAGACCGGAACTTACCGTCACTGGTGAACAAGTCGATCGCGTCTCCGCCAGGCCTAATCACCATAGCCGGTCGAGACCCGGCGGCAGAGGGGTAGTTTGCGAGAGAGCCCAGTCGCTGGCTTTCCGTCGCAAAGTCGACCGGGTTGATATACCCGGCCGGGCCTCGATAACCGTGTCGGCGGTCGTAAGCGACCAGCCCCGATTTCAAGGCCTGGTTTGCCGCCTTCTGGTTTTTGGCGGACACCGTGGTGTACACCCGATAGCCCGACGCGTAGACCTCTTCGCCAAAGCGAGCCACCATGTAGTCACGCACCATTTCAGCGAGGTACGGCGCGTTAAGCTCGATGTCCATCCCGTGCCGTTGGGCGGTAATGGGCGCAGAGCGAGCGGCTTCGTAATCCACCTCACTGATACGTTTGAGCTCCCGCATCCGACCCAGCACGTAATCGCGCCGTTTGCTTGCACGATCGGGGTTGCTTACGGGGTTGATCGAAGACGGCGCTTTGGGCAGCCCGGCGAGCATGGCGAGCTGTGCAAGGTTTAGCGACGCCAGGGGCTTGTCGTAATAAAAAAAAGATGCGGCCTGGAAGCCGTAGCTACGGTGGCCCAGAAAAATCTTGTTCAGATAAAGTTCGAGGATCTGCTCTTTAGAGAGTTCTCGCTCCAGCCGGAAAGCCAATAAGGCTTCTTTTATCTTACGGCTGTAGGTTTTTTCCCTAGAAAGGAAGTAGTTTCTGGCCACCTGCATGGTTATGGTGCTGGCGCCCTGGCGGGTATCCATAGATCGCAGGTTGGCGACGATAGCGCGGGCAACTCCAAGTAGGTCAATGCCATGGTGACTAAAGAAACGATCGTCCTCTGCGGCCAGGATCGCATCAATCAGTTGCCCAGGCGTATCCTCGAATCGCACGGTGATGCGCCGCTCATCGCCAAATTCGCCCAATAACTTGCCGTCAATCGAGTAGATCCGCAGCGGTTCCTTCAGGCGGATATCCTGAACTTCGCTGATCGCGGGTAAATCCTGCCAGACCACGGCGATTAAGGTGCCGACAGCGACAGACGCCATCAGTCCTAACGAAGCAAGGATAAAAAAAAGGCGGCGAAGGCGCATAGGATGCTAAAACGGATGGAATATGGAGTGAGAACCCCACAACGGTCGGCAATTTTATCAAAGGCTGAATTTTCGGCTCGGCGCTCGACCGGCAATCAACGGGGGAGCATCAAGGCAAGGGGTCGCGGTACACTTTGCGCTCATGGGGCTTTTCCAGAAAAAAAACCGCCCGGCGCTCGGTATCGATATCGGTAGCGCGGGGATCAAGGTGCTCGAGATGTCTGCTGCGGGCAAAAATTATCGGGCGGACCGGGCTGGATTCGAGCCTCTCCCGAAGAATGCGATCGTCGAACATGGTATTGCGGATCTTGATGCAGCCAGCCAGGCGATACGACGTGCTGTCGCGCACTCGCAAAGCTCCCGAAAGTATGCCGTGGTCGCGGTATCACCAACTCACATCATCACACGCACGCTTACCCTTCCTGCGGGCCTCAGCGACGGTGAAATTGAAGAGCAGGTCATGATTGAAGCGGCGCAGCAAATTCCTCACCCCTTGGATGAAATTTATCTTGACTTCAGTGTCACGGGCGGCGCGCGGGAAGGGAGTGATGATCAGGTGCTGATTACGGCTTGTCGTCGCGAAATAGTGGAGGACTATGCGGCGGTGCTTGAGTTAGCGGGCCTAAGCCCGAGTGTGGTGGACATTGGTGTATTCGCAATCGAGCGGGGTTTTGGTTTTGTCGCAAAAGGTTTGGGCGAAGATCTCGATGGTCGCGCCATCGGGCTAATGGATTTTGGCGATGTCTCGACCCGACTGGATTTATTTGTTGACGGCCGCTCGGTGTACGGGCGCGAACAGAATTTTGGCGGTCGGATCCTGACGGAGAACATTCGCTCGCGCTATGGTGTGGATTATCGTGAAGCGGAGGCCATGAAGCGAACGGGCGATCTGCCACAAAACTATACCCAAGATCTTCTGACGCCTTTTCGTGACGCGATGGCAAGAGAGGCAGCGCGCGCACTTGAATTTTGTCTAACGGCCACGCAACGAAGTTACGTTGATGCGCTGATGATCAGTGGCGGTTGTGCGCAGATTGCCGAGGTGGCCTCTGTTATCGAGGCGTATATCGGAGTGCCGACATTAATTGCCGACCCCTTCGCGGAAGGCACCGGTATCCGAGCAGCCAAACTGGTTGAACGGCATGGGCCTACGATGGTAAAGGCTGTGGGTCTTGCATTACGGGGGGTCGCATGACACGGGGCGTGAACCTGTTGCCCTGGCGGGAAGAGCGTCGGCAGCGTCAGAGGCGCTCGGCGCTAACCGCGTCGGTGTTGGTTGCTGTGCTGACCCTGGGCGCGCTGGGAGGCGTCTGGTGGAAGCAGAACAGTGATCTCAACTATCAGAACAGTCGAAACCAATTCCTTCAGCAGGCCATCGCTCGCGTAGAAAAGCAGTTGCGTGAGATCCGGGATATCCAAAAGCGCAAAGATGAACTCATGGCGCGGATGGCCGTGATAAGAGAGCTGGAGGAAGAGCGGACCAAATTGGTTCTGGGCATGACTGAGTTGGCGAATTCGAGTCCTGAGGGGGTTTTCTTTTCCTCATTGAAAAGAAGCGCCGCCGGGGTTGAGCTCAAAGGGGTCGCCCAGTCCAGTTCGCGAATATCGGCGCTGATGAAACAGCTCACCGGCACACCCTCATTTGATCGACCCGAGCTCAACATCATCAATGTGGGCAAGACTCAGGAATTCGAGCTGTCGGTGTCGACCCCTCAGGCAAATGCGCTACCTGGCGGCGCTCCAGCGAAACCGTGAGCTGCAGAGGGTTTATTCAGATATGAGTTGGCAGGATGACCTAAAGCGGATCGACATCAATCAGCCCGCGGCATGGCCAGGCTGGTTCGTAATCGTGATGGCGTTGCTGGGCTGCCTCCTTTTTGCATACGGGAGCTGGCATTTTGTGCTCAGTGATCAGCGTCTAACGCTGGAGTCATCTAGAAAAAAAGAGGCTGAGCTAAAAAAAACCTTTAGCGTGAAAAAAGGCATGGTCGTTAATCTGCCCGCATACAAGGCGCAGATGGTAGAGATAGAGGAGCTGCTCGCGGCAATGCTGCAAAAGCTGCCCGACAGTACCGAGGTGCCTTCTCTGCTTGTGGATATTACGGAGGCTGGCAGCCGGCGAGGCCTGGAATTCAGCGTGTTTGACCCGCAGGCCCAGAAGCTGGAAGCGTTTTACACCTCCCTGCCGATACGTGTGGAGGTAAGAGGCAGCTATCATCAAATTGCAAATTTTGTGAGCGACCTGGCCGGGATGTCTCGTATCGTCACAGTGGGGGATCTCACGCTAGTGGGTGAAGAGGACGGTGAGGTTAAGGCCTCGCTTATGCTGCAGACCTACAGTTATCTGCCAGAGGGGGTCTAGATAATGATTTATCGGATCTTTAAAAGTGGGTTGCCGTTTGCGGCTTCTGCTCTGGCGCTCGGTGTGCTGACAGGTTGCTCGGAGCAGCGAACACTTGAGGATCTCGAGCGTTACGTGACCACGCTGCATCGCGATGCCGTTCCGAAGGTTGATCCTATACCCGAACAGCCTCCGGTGAGATCGGTGACGTATTCGGTAGATGAAAGCAAGGATCCTTTTGCGCCCAGCAATGTGTTCGGCAAGGAAGAATTAGCAGCCACGACGGAGCTGGGGCCTGATCCACTCGCCCCTGACGTTGATCGCGCGAAGGAACCCCTGGAGCAGTTTCCATTGGATGCTTTAAAGTTGCTTGGGACCATGGAACTGGAAAACGATCTCTGGGCATTAATCAGTGCGCCCGATGGGCAAATTCACCGGGTTGTGATGGGCTCCTACCTCGGACAGAACATCGGAAGAATCGTCGGAATCGACAAGACAGCGGGCCGTCTCGATATTGAGGAATTGGTCCAAGGGGCCTCTGGACGCTGGGAGACCAGACAGACAGAGTTACGGACGGGCGAGTAATTCGTTTTGAATTCAAGTACATTCGAGTCTATGAATCGGCTGTGGATTATTCGGCATCTCAGGCAGCTCTCCCGCTGGATAGGCCTGCTGACGATGTTCTGTGTCTCGCAGGGGTTGAATGCCCAGTCGGGCGCTCTTATTACCGATGTTACGTTCACGGCGTTACCGGGTGGCAAGGTACAGATCGATGTCTTGACCGACGGGAATCCGGACAAGCCCCGAATGTTTCGAACCAGTGGGCCCGACCGGATCGTGCTCGATTTTTTTGGCGCCAGCCATTCCCTTAACCAATCGGTAATCGAGGTCGGGCGCGGGTCCGTTGAAAACCTGTTGATCGCCAAGGACGACAAACGGGCGCGCCTGGTAATCAATCTTATCGCTGCGGTGAGTTTCGAGACCACCTATGCACCTGACCGAATACGGCTAACCGTGAATCCTGCCGATACTGAAAACGCGGGCGGCCTGGCAGCGATTGATTCGACCTCTACGCCGAGTGCCAGCAAGGGTGTGTTTCGTCTTGGGTCGATTGACTTTAGGCGCACGCCGGAGGCGGCCGGACGACTCATACTCGAATTCGATCGAGACGATGCCGAGGTCGACATCCGTCAGGAGCTGGGCGAGATCGTGATCGAAGCGGTCGGCGCAGGGATGGATGAATCGCTGCAACGGCGTCTTGACGTGGTCGATTTTGCAACGCCGGTGCGTTTCGTGGATGCCTTTGCCACTGACCGGGGCGTGAAAATAGTCGTGGTGCCTTTTGGGCGTTACGACGTCGTGTCTCTTCAGTCGGGCAATCGATTCATTCTGGACGTATCAAAAGCACCCGGTGGAGCCGATGGTGATTCAAAAGGAACGAGCTACAGCGGCAAATTAATCAGTTTTGATTTTCAGAATATTCCGGTTCGAAGCGCGCTTCAGCAAATTGCTCAAGAGACCGACCTTAACTTTGTGATCAGCGATACCGTGGCTGGCGAAATGAGTTTGCGACTCAAGAACGTTCCTTGGGATCAGGCGCTGGATACGATCATGCAAACCAAGGGATTGGCCAGACGTCAGCAGGGCAACATCGTCTGGATTGCCCCGGCGGAAGAAATCGCGAATCAGGAGCGACTGGCGTTGGAGGCGTCTCGCCAGGTGAGCGAACTTGAGCCGCTGGTTTCCGATCTGATTCAGATTAACTACGCCAAGGCAGGTGACATTGCCAACCTGTTGAAATCGGTTAGAGCTATTGAGTCGAATGTGCAGCAGTCGATGTTTGGCAGCGTGTCGATGGCTGAGGTTCAAACCGAGGAAAACCGTTTGTTGTCTGATCGGGGAAGCGTGACGGTCGATGAGCGCACGAATTCGCTGCTCGTTCAGGATACCGAAAGAAAAATTCGGGAAATCCGCAAACTGATTACCGAGCTCGATCGGCCCGTCAAGCAGGTGCTGATCGAGACGCGCATTGTTGAGGCCAAGGAGGACTTCAGCCGAAACCTGGGGGTCAAACTCGGACTGACCGGCATTAACAGCAACACGGGATTGGGCACGGCGATGGGGTCTGGATCGCTGAACAATACCTCGACGATTCGCACGGACGGAATCAATGCCAGTGGTGACGGCTCATTGGGCGTTAATTTCCCGGCCAATGGCATTGGATCGGTGTCGCCCGCTTCCTACGCGCTAACGCTGGCAAAAGCAGGCGCCGGGTGGGCGGGTCTTATTGACTTGGAAATTTCAGCGCTTGAGGCTGAGGGCAACGGCAAAATTGTGGCGAACCCAAGATTACTGACGGCCGATAAGCAAGAAGCGCATATCGAGCAGGGTCAGGAGCGCATTTTCACGACCAACACGCTGGGTGAGGGAACGGTCGTGACCAAGAAGGCGGTGCTGGGACTTACCGTTACGCCTCAGATCACGCCTGATGACCGGGTGATTCTGGATGTATTTGTGACCAAAGACTCTTTTGTCTCAGCCACCGAAGAGAATATTAATACGCTTCAGGTGCGGACTCAGGTGCTGCTTGATAACGGCGAGACCGTCGTGCTGGGTGGAATTTACGAGCAGCAAACATCAGAGAGCGTGTCCAAAGTCCCGGTCCTTGGTGATCTGCCGATTCTGGGCCCTCTTTTCAGAACCAAGGGAATCCTTGATAATCGAAGCGAGCTGCTCATTTTCCTTACTCCGCGAATCGTAAACCCGGTTTTGACGGCGGGTTAGAGCATTTTTTTCTTCAAGCGGTTTGACGCTGACGCTGTGCCATGATTTCTGCAAGCAATATTTATTTGGTTGGGCCCATGGGAGTGGGCAAGACGACGGTCGGACGCTCTTTGGCAAAGAGTCTTGGGATGGAGTTCGTCGATTCAGATCAGGAGATTGAAGCGCGCACCGGTGTGAGCATCAGCACGATCTTTGATATCGAGGGCGAAGCCGGGTTTCGGGAGAGAGAAGCGAAAGAAATCTTCGAGCTTGTCAAACGCAAAAATATCGTGCTTGCGACCGGTGGCGGAGCCGTGACACGCGAGGATGTGCGTAAAGCTATGCGTCATAACGGTCTTGTGATCTATCTGCATGCCACTCTGGATATGCTGGTCGAACGAACGCGCTCCAGCAAGAACCGACCGCTCCTAAATACCGGCGAAGATCCCCGAGTGGTCCTCGAGGCACTGATGACTGAGCGAGAGCCACTGTACCGCGCCGAGGCAGATATCGTCTTTGAAACCGATTCTCGATCGCCGCATGCGGTGGCAAAAGACATCTGCAACGAGATTCGCAAACGTTGGCAACCCTGACCGTTGACCTGGGTGATAGAAGCTACCCCATCCTAGTGGGCTCCGGCCTTTTAGAGGAGAAGGGGCTGATTGCCCGCTACATCTCGGGAAATGAAGTACTGGTTATAACCAACGAGACGGTCGCCCCCCTGTATCTCGACAAATTAATTGGGGCGCTCGATCGATTTAACGTGACCTGCCAGATCTTGCCTGACGGGGAGCAACATAAATCGCTCGTGACGCTGCAAGGTATTTTCGATACGTTACTCAAGAATCGCCTGAGTCGGGACGTGACGCTCGTGGCGCTCGGCGGGGGTGTGATTGGTGATATCGCCGGTTTTGCCGCTGCCTGTTATCAACGCGGCGTCGCCTTCCTTCAGATCCCCACCACGCTATTGGCTCAGGTGGACTCGGCAGTAGGCGGGAAGACAGCGGTTAACCACCCGCTGGGAAAAAACATGATTGGCGCCTTCCATCAGCCGGTGTGTGTGGTTTCCGATACCAACACGCTTCCCACGCTGCCTCCTAGAGAGCTCTCCGCCGGGATCGCAGAGGTGATCAAGTATGGCCTCATACGCGACGAGGCCTTCTTTGAGTGGCTCGAAGAGAATATGGAACCTTTGCTCGCTTATGATCGTGACGCCCTGGAGTACGTTATCGTGGAGTCCTGTCGACATAAAGCCGAAGTGGTGGCCGAGGACGAAAGAGAGTCCGGCCAGCGAGCGCTGCTCAATCTGGGCCATACCTTCGGTCATGCGATCGAGACTGCCTCGGGTTATGGTCAGTGGCTTCATGGTGAAGCAGTCGGGGTCGGGATGCTGATGGCCGCGACGATGTCCGAGCGGTTGGGCTGGATCGATGCCTCGGACGTGGGTCGCGTTGAAGGACTTCTGGACCGCGCCAATCTACCCGTCCGGGCGCCGGCGATGATGTTAGCAGATGATTTCCGGCGTCATATGGCCGTTGACAAGAAAGTGACTGATGGGCGTATTCGATTGGTGCTTCTAGAGGCTCTCGGCAGCGCTAAACTGGTGGCGGATTATTCGCAGGTACTTCTCGATGAAGTCCTTCAGAGCTTTCCCCGCGCCTGAGCGAAAAACCAACGCACCAATTCGGGGCAGCATTTTGCAGAAAGCGCTTTCTGCAGCGCAATAAAGCGCCTGTATTTGAACCGTTTTTTCCCAATCGGTATACTCTTCCGGCCGTTTGTTGGAGGATTCCTCGAGACGGCACCCGCCTGCTACCGTTGTTGAATCGTTGTTTCCCTCTCCTCTTTGAGTGCGGCCCTTGTCGGGGCGCATCGGGGGCGAGTCGGCGCATCAGGCCGGATCGAGCGAGGCGACCCGTGAGAGACCACATAAGCCAATGAGAACAACATTGCCAGAACCGTACGGGCTTTACCGACCCGAATATGAGCACGACAGCTGTGGTGTTGGCATGGTGGCCCATATCAAAGGGGTTGCGAGCCGCGGCATCGTAGATGACGCCTACGAGTTGCTTAAGAGTATGGAGCATCGGGCCGGTGTCGGTGCCCAGCCAAACAGTGGGGATGGCGCTGGTATTTTGACCGCGTTGCCTTATGCGTTTCTGTCCCGCGTGGTTGAGTCGGATCTGGGAATCAAGTTGCCCGAATCGAAAAAACTAGGCGCGGGCGTTGTGTTTCTTCCCAAAGAAGAGAAAGAACGCGCTCATTGCAAGCAAGCTGTCGAGGCATTAGTTCACCAGCACGGCCAGCGATTGATTGGCTGGCGGGTTGTCCCGGTCGCGCCAGAAAAAGCCGACATTGGAATCGCTGCCCGAACCTCCGAGCCGTTCATTGAGCAGCTGTTGGTGGAGGCTGCAGACGATATCGATCAGGACGCATTTGAGCGCAAGCTTTACCTGATCCGGAAAAACGCGAGTCATCTGTTGCGTACCGATACGACGTTGGCGCAAGCAAAGATGTTTTATATCTGCTCGTTGTCGAGTCGGGTGATGATCTATAAGGGCATGCTGCGCACCTTGCAGCTGATGGATTATTACGTGGATCTTCAGGAGCCGGACTATGTGACCCATCTGGCCATGGTCCACGCCCGTTTTTCGACGAACACTTTCCCAAGCTGGGACCGCGCACACCCCATGCGTCTGATTGCCCACAACGGCGAGATCAACACCTTCCGGGGTAATCGCAACTGGATGCGTGCTCGTGAGGGCACCATGCGAAGCGAGCTGTTTGGGGAGGATCTCGGCTCGATTTTCCCAGTCATTGAACCGGATTGTTCGGATACCAGCGGTCTCGATAATGCGCTGGATTTCCTCCTGGTGACGGGTCGAACCTTGCCCGAGTCGGTGCTAATGATGATCCCCGAGGCGTGGCAAAAGCACGAATCGATGGATGCAGAAAAACGCGCTTTTTACGAGTACCACTCGTCCATGATGGAGCCTTGGGATGGCCCTTCCTCGGTCACGTTTACGGATGGTCGATGTATTGGCGCTGTTTTGGATCGAAATGGACTGCGTCCCAGTCGTTATTGCGTGACGACGGACGATCGGGTGATCATGGCGAGCGAAGTAGGTGTGCTGACACTGGACCCGAAGATCATTCGGGAAAAAGGCCGATTGCAGCCGGGACGGATGTTTTTGGTTGATTTCGAAAAGGGATGCCTCGTTCCTGATGAGGAAATCAAGAGCGATCTGGCGCGCCAGCGGCCGTACCAGCAATGGTTGACCCATCAGCGCATCGAATTGTCAGAGTTGCCAAAGCCATCTCAGATCCCGGGTTTGGATGAGAGCGCCTTGATCCCGCGACTTCGGGCTTTTGGCTACACGCGCGAGTCCCTTCATTTTATGTTGATCCCGCTGGTGAACGAAGAGCGGGATCCCATTGGCTCGATGGGTAACGATTCTGCGCTAGCCTGCCTATCGGATCAGCCCCGCCTTCCGTACGATTACTTTAAACAGCTGTTTGCCCAGGTCACCAATCCAGCCATCGACTCCATCCGAGAGGATGTGATCATGTCGCTGGAGTGTTACATCGGGCCCGAGCAAAATCTTCTGGAGGCGACACAAGCGCATTGCCATCGGCTGCGATTGCCTCATCCGATTCTCACTCACGAGAACATGGCGGCGATAAAGACCCTTGATTATCGAGGCTGGCGCAGTCAGGTTATTGATATCACCTTTGATCGTCACGAGGGCAACGACGGATTACGACCTGCCATTGATCGAATCTGCACCGAAGCTGAACAAGCTGCGGATGCCGGCGTCAATCTCGTGGTGCTTTCCGATCGGGCGGTAGGGCACGATCGCGTGGCGGTGAGCACGTTACTCGCAGCGGGTGCAGCACACCAGCATCTGGTGCGCTGTGCAAAGCGCACCCGAATCGGTCTCATTGTCGAAACCGGCGAAGCAAGCGAAGTTCATCATCACTGCCTCTTGGTCGGATTTGGCGTTGATGCGATTCATCCCTATCTCGCATTTGAGGCGCTCTGGCACGCCAGACGCGAAGGTAAGCTTGCTGCTGAGAAATTCCCTGATGATGCCTCCGTCGTGAAGGCCTACCGCAAAGGCGTTGCCAAGGGGATGCTTAAGGTGATGGGCAAGATGGGAATCTCGACGCTGCAGTCCTACAAGGGTGCGCAGATTTTCGAGGCGGTGGGTCTAAGAGACGATGTCATCGAGTTATGTTTTACGGAGACCGCCAGTCGGCTGCAGGGCGTTGGTTTTGACGTACTGGCTGATGAGATGTTGCGTCGGCATGAGCTGGGTTACCCCGAGGTGCCTCGGGATAACGTCGTTACGTTGCCGAATCCGGGCGAGTATCACTGGCGATCAGGTGGTCGCAAGCATGCCTGGGAACCCAAATCCATCGCTACGTTACAGCGGGCCACTCGGCAGAACAGTCAGGAGGCCTACCGGGAATTTGCGGACGCAATAAATTCTGAGGCCACGGGTCGCTGTACCTTGCGCGGTCTTATGCAGTTGCGTGAGGGTATTGCCGGATCCGCGGTCCCCATCGAAGAAGTCGAGTCTGCGGCAGAAATTGTAAAGCGGTTTTGTACCGGCGCTATGAGTTTTGGGTCGATCTCGCCTGAGGCGCACGAGACGCTCGCGATCGCCATGAATCGTGTGGGCGGAAAAAGCAACACGGGAGAGGGAGGCGAAGACCCTCAACGGTTCAAGCCGCTGCCCAACGGCGATCTGAAACGCTCGGCGATCAAGCAGGTCGCTTCGGGTCGTTTCGGGGTCACCGCCTGGTATCTGGCAAATGCAGACGAAATTCAAATCAAAATTTCCCAGGGCGCCAAACCCGGTGAGGGCGGTGAACTGCCGGGAACGAAAGTCGATGAAACGATCGCTCGAATCCGCTATTCAACGCCAGGGGTTGGACTCATCAGCCCGCCCCCCCATCATGATATTTATTCGATCGAGGATCTGGCGCAGCTGATCTATGACCTCAAGAACACGAATCCCAGCGCCCGGGTCAGCGTCAAGCTGGTGTCTGAGGTGGGCGTTGGAACGATTGCGGCCGGCGTAGCCAAGGCCCACGCGGACCATATTCTGATTTCGGGGGACAGCGGAGGGACTGGAGCATCGCCTTTAACCAGCATCAAGCATGCCGGGTTGCCATGGGAGTTGGGCATCGCAGAAACCCATCAGACCCTGGTCATGAATGATCTGCGCAGTCGCGTTGTGCTGCAGACGGACGGCGGCATCAAAACGGGCAGGGATGTAGTGATCGGCGCCTTGCTCGGGGCGGAAGAGATTGGTTTCTCCACCGCACCTTTGATCGCACTCGGCTGCATCATGATGCGTAAATGCCACCTCAACACCTGCCCGGTGGGGATCGCTACTCAGGATCCGGTATTGCGACAAAAATTCAAGGGCGTGGCTGAACACGTGGTGAATTACCTCTTTTTTGTTGCTGAGGAAGCACGCGAAATTATGGCGGGATTGGGTTTTCGCCGGTTTATCGATATGGTTGGCCGAACCGACGTCATCGAATCGGCCTCTGCCGTATCGCATTGGAAGGCCGGAGGTCTTGATCTCACGGGCTTACTTGCCCCGGCTAAAAAGGCACACGCCAAAGTGGGCGTGTATTGCCAGAAGCCCCAGGATCATGGGCTTGATCAGGCCCTGGATCACACGCATCTCATTAAGCTCAGTGAGGATGCGATTCGAGACGCTAAGGCGGTTAGTTTTGATCTGCCGATCAGCAACGTGAATCGGACGGTCGGCGCCATGCTCAGTCATGAGGTGGTCAAACGCTGGGGCGAGGCGGGCTTACCGGATGGGACGATCCATGCGCGGTTTTCCGGCTCTGCGGGGCAAAGCTTTGGCGCTTGGTTGGCCCACGGTATCACGCTCGAACTTAGCGGCGACGCCAATGATTATGTCGGCAAGGGTTTATCTGGAGGGCGCCTCGCCATTTATCCGCCGGTAGACAGTATCTTTGTTCCAGAAGAGAACGTACTGATTGGGAACGTGGTGTTATATGGCGCCACGAGTGGCCGGGCGTTTTTCCGCGGGCTAGCGGCAGAGCGTTTTGCGATTCGCAACAGCGGCGCGCGGGCCGTGGTCGAGGGTGTGGGTGACCATGGCTGTGAGTATATGACTGGCGGCCGAGTGGTGGTGCTGGGTCCGACCGGGCGTAATTTTGCGGCCGGGATGTCGGGAGGCATTGCCTACGTGTTAGCCGATGACCGGGAGACGTTCGCCCGCAACTGTAATCAGGATATGGTCGATCTGGACCAAATTGAACATGCAGACGAGGCAGCCGAGCTTTTGGATCTTTTAGAGGAACATCACCAGTGGACCGGGTCCGTCATCGCGGAGGCACTGATCAATAACTGGGAAACCTCGCTCGCCCGTTTCGTTAAAGTCATGCCGCGTGATTACAAGCGCGTCTTACTAGAGCGGCAGAGTCATGATCCGGAGATGGAGTCCACTCTTCACGATGAGAAGACCACCGAGCAGGGTGCCGCCTGAGCAATTGGATAGCGTGAACTGATATGGGAAAGGTAACTGGCTTTAAGGAGTTTCCCCGAAGTATCGTTCCGTATCGGAACGAGGCGGAACGGCTGCATGACTTCAATGAGATTTTCTCCGTTGGTGACACCAAGCACCTCCAAACACAAGGCGCACGATGCATGGACTGCGGCGTACCGTTCTGCCAGTCGGCGGATGGATGCCCTGTTGATAACCTGATTCCGGAATGGAACGATCTCGTTTATCAGGGCGAATGGCGCGCTGCACTTGATCGACTGCACGCTACGAATAACTTCCCGGAATTTACCGGGCGTGTCTGCCCCGCCCCCTGCGAGGGAGCCTGCGTGCTCGGCATAACCGAGCCTGCTGTCACGATAAAAAATATCGAGCAGGCGATTGTCGATCGGGGATTTACAGAGGGCTGGGTGACCTGCCCTCCGCCTCAAAAACGATCAGGCTTCAAGGTCGCGGTGGTTGGATCAGGACCCGCAGGCCTGGCGGCGGCGGATCAGTTGAATCAGGCTGGGCATCAGGTCTGCGTGTATGAGCGGGCCGATCGTATCGGCGGTTTGCTGATCTACGGTATCCCCAACATGAAGCTCGAAAAAGCGCTGGTGGATCGTCGGGTTGAGTTGTTACGGGGCTCAGGGATCGAGTTCATCACCGGTGTTAACGTGGGAGCGCAGGTCGACATCGCCGAAAGTCACGTGAATACCATCATGCAGGAGATGGGTTCCCCTCCTCGCTATGTGCCGGTGGAGGACCTTCAGAAAGATTTTGATGCCGTCGTG
>Ga0255743_10002541_pt1 | contig 14997 bp, 20 predicted proteins | sample 101ome_19_FD_179950 | JGI IMG/M metagenome (GOLD analysis project Ga0255743, IMG submission 179950) | Coastal salt marsh microbial communities from the Groves Creek Marsh, Skidaway Island, Georgia - 101405AT metaG (version 2) | ecosystem: Environmental > Aquatic > Marine > Intertidal zone >... | reverse complement strand
CTATGATGACCAACATGAGCATGAACTTTGTTAAAGCTTAGTAAAAGAATAAAAATAGCTATTAAATTTCTCATTTATAATTGTTTATCTTGTAATGAAAAACCATAAAAGTAAAAGGCTTTAAAGTTATGTCGTTTAGTATTTTTTTTAAATTATTTGAGGTTATTTTTCCTGTATTTTTTATTATTGGTATTGGCTACTGGTTTGGGAAAAAAAACCCCAAATTTAATAGTGATATCATTACAACATTTGCAGGAAAAATTGGAGTTCCAGCACTTTTATTTTATTCGCTTGCAGCTTCTACAACATTAGATTTTAAAACTTTTTTTAAATTTGGATCTTTTACTTTTTTGTTTGTTGCAAGCTTTGCAATTATTGGCATTATTGTTTTAAAAATTCTAAAACGCGATGTTATTTTAGAACTAAGTCCGTTAATTTTACCAAATACTGGTAACCTTGGACTTCCTATATGTTTATTTGCCTATGGCGAAAAAGGTTTTTCTGTTGCAAGTTCTATTGCAGCAGTCATTATGCTTCTTCACTTTACTGTTGGAATTTTTATTGCTAGTAAAAAATTTAGTCTAAAACCTTTATTAAATTCTGTTCCAATGTATGTTCTTTTTATCTCAGGTTTTATGCTCTTCTATGAAATTAAACCTCCAACATTTTTAGTTAATACGACAATGCTTCTTGGATACTCAACGATTTTTTTAATTTTAACATCACTTGGTATTGCTTTAAGTACCTTAAAGACAAAAAACTTTAATACAAATATTATTATTGCATTCACTAGATTAATTAGTGGGCCCATTATTGCTTTTTTAATTATAAAATATTTTGGATTAAAAGGTTATGAAGCAGGTGTTTTACTAATTTCGGCTTCCATGCCGTCAGCAATATTAAACTTTTTACTTGCTAAAATGTACTCTAAAAAAATTCATGCTGACAATATTGCTTCGGTAATTGTTACCTCGACAACATTATCATTTGTCACAATACCAATAGTTGTCTTTATTGCTCTAAAATATTTTAATTAAGTTATTTTTTTGGTTCAGGTTCTTTTTGTTTTGAACTTGTATCTTGTTGTAAATATTTAGCTACTAAACCTTTATTGAAAGTAAAAAGATATGGATCTTGTCTAACTAATCCAGCACAGTATGCTTTATGATCATCAGACTTGATACCGTTTGCTTTAATATCTTTAATGCAATTGTTTAAATATCTTACGTCCCTATACTGCTCTTCAATTTGAAGTCCCAAAAACATGGCTAAAATAACTGCAATAATTCCAAGTAAAATATTTGTACCTTTCATAATTAATTTGTTGGTAGATGGTATTGGTATTGAAGTCAATTTATTTGGGGCAGTTATCTGCCCCAAATTTAATTAGTAACTAGATGCCCTTTTGAGATGGGTTAATTACGTTTACTTTTGCTCTAGGACGACTTTGTCTTTCCTTAAAAGTCTTACGAATTAAACGTAAAGCATTAGCGCCAGTAGTGCTGGCTTTACGCAACAATTGAAAATCCTTGTAGAACATAGAACCTCCTTAGTTAAATTGTTACGCCTTTTAACTCATGGCTATGAGTCACTTTTTAACCATGTGAAATGGTTACATAGCATGCATAGCAGCTATGCGTATTATGCATATATAACTTTTGACCCTTTTTTTCAAGTGTAAAAAAGGGTAATCTAATCTAAATTTTAAAGGGGATATGCATGAGCCATTGCGAGCAAATTGACGGAATTCAAAAACCAGATAAGGAAACCGAAGGTTATGTTTTTAACCATATGATGCTTAGGATTAAAGATCCTAAAAGATCATTAGAATTTTATTCTAAAGTAATGGGCATGAGAATGGTTAAAAAATTAGATTTTCCATCAATGAAATTCTCTTTATATTTTTTAGGAAATCTTACAGATGAAGAAGTTAAATCTGCGCCAACGGATAATTATGAGAGAACCATTTGGGCTTTTAGACAAAAGGGGCTTTTAGAATTAACGCACAATTGGGGTGCTGAAAATGATGACTCTGTAAAGTTTCATGATGGTAACGCAGAACCCAAAGGATTTGGTCATATTTGTTTTTCTGTTCCAGATGTTTATGCAGCATGTAAAAGATTTGAGAAATACAATATGGAATTTGTAAAAAAAGCAGATGATGGTTCGATGAAACCATTGGCGTTTGTTAAAGATCCTGATGGCTACTGGATTGAAATAATTGAAGCTAAAGCAACAGCCAATATTGCTAAGGAATTAGGAAAAATCTAATTTCAACTTCAGATAGTTTTTAATAATAGCTCTCAATTTATTGCAGGGCATTAAAACAGTTTAAATTTACCCTTTTTCTGAAATCAAATTTTGTTAAATTTATACTATTAAAGTTCGGGGGGGGCTTTGAAATTTTTATTGATTGTATTGATAATCTTAATATCAACTCAGAATATAAAAGCTGAGGTTAATCAATTATTCATAAAAAATTGCGCAACGTGTCACTCGGTTCAAAAGGGAGATAAAACCCTTAGAGCTGGTCCGAACTTATGGGGTGTTGTTGGTCGAAAGGCGGCAGCAGAATCTTCTTACACGATGTACTCAGAAGCAATTAAAAAATCTGGAATTGTTTGGAACGAAGAAAATCTAAACAAGTGGTTAACCAATGCCGGTGCATTTATTCCAGGCACCAATATGTATTATATGCAGGCTGATGAAAGTGTAAGATTAACAATAATTGATTATTTAAAAACACTTAAATAATCAAAAATTTAAGGGGGAGTAAACAATGCGTGTATTGAATAAAAAAGCAATATCACGAAGATCGTTTCTAAAAACAGGAACGGTGACAGCCCTTGGTTTGACTGTAATGGGTCCGATGGTAATTGGAAAAAACAATGCCTGGTCCGCTACATTTAAAAACCTAGGAGCTGATGACGCTGCTACTCTTATTCAGATGGCAAGAGATACATATCCTCATGATTTTTTAGCTGATAGATTTTATGCTAAAGTCATTGAAGGTGTTGAAGCTCAAGCTGGAAAAGATAAAGCGTTTAAGTCAATGGTTAGTAAAGAATTAAAGAAAATTAATTCTTCTGCTAAGAAAAAATACAAAGCAAACTACAAAGATATCAATCGTGAACTTGAAAGAGTTGATATCCTTAAAGCAAATGCAAAATCACCATTATTCCAAAAAGTAAGAGGAGACCTTGTTGTTGGATTGTATAACAACAAAGAGGTTTGGCCTAAATTTGGTTACGAGGGTGAGTCTGCATCTAAGGGTGGATACATCAATCGTGGTTACAATGATATCGACTGGTTATAGGAGGATCGCACATGGCTAAATTTTCTAAAAATGATGGTGACTTAGTAGTTATCATTGGATCAGGTGCTGGTGGCGGTGTTCTTGGTATGGAACTTGCAATGAAAGGAATTAAAACAGTAATTCTTGAAGCAGGTGGACGTCATGGACCTCAAGATTTTCAAAATGATGAGTGGGGATCTTTTGGACAAATCAGTTGGTTAGATCAAAGAACCACATCTGGTGATTGGAGAGTTTCAAGAGACTTTTCAGGTTTACCATCGTGGATCGTAAAAGCAGTTGGGGGAAGTACACTTCACTGGGCTGGAGCAAGTTTAAGGTTTCAACCTCATGAGTGGAAAGCACGAACAACTTACGGTAATGTAAAAGGTGCAACTCTTATAGACTGGCCAATTGATGCTAAAGAAATGGCTCCGTGGTATGCAAGAGCAGAAAACCATATGGGAACAACTGGAACCAATGGAATTCCAAGATTACCAGGAAACAATAACTACAAAGTATTTGCAGCAGGTGCAAAAAAGATGGGCTATAAACAGTTTCATACTGGAAATATGTCTATCAATTCTCAGCCACGTGATGGTCGAGGTGCATGTCAGCAAATTGGTTTCTGTTTCCAAGGATGTAAAACTGGAGCAAAATGGTCTTCTGGTTATGTTTCAATTCCTAAAGGAGAAGCAACTGGTAAGTTAGAGTGTAGATCGAATAGTCAGGTCTTAAAAATTGAACACGATAAGAGTGGAAAAGTTAATGGAGTTGTCTATGCAGATAAAGACGGTAAAGTTCACAAACAAAGAGCAAGAATTGTTTGTGTTGCTGGTAACTCAATTGAGTCTCCAAGACTTTTATTAAACTCTGAGTCAAACATGTTCAAAAATGGTTTAGCAAACTCATCTGGACAGGTGGGTAGAAACTATATGAGACACATGACAGCAAGTACGTATGCAATCTTTGAAAAGCCAGTGTATTTCTATCGTGGAACTACAATGGCCGGTATTATTCAAGATGAGTCTAGAAATGATACGAGCAGAGGTTTCGTAGGTGGATATGAACTTGAAACACTTGCATTAGGCTTACCGTTTATGGCTGCATTCTTAGATCCAGGTCAATGGGGAAGAGAATTCTCAGCATCTATGGAAGGTTATGATCGTATGGCAGGACTTTGGATTGTAGGTGAGGATATGCCTCAAGCTTCAAACAGAGTTACACTTCATAAGAAGATTAAAGATAAGCATGGAATGCCAATTCCAAACGTACATTTCTCAGATCATGAAAATGATATTAAAATGAGAAATCATGCTTGGAAGCAATCTATTGCTCTTTATGAATCTGTAGGAGCAACTAAGACGATTAAAACTCCTCCATATCCATCAACTCACAACTTAGGTACAAATAGAATGAGTGCTAAAGCGAGTGATGGTGTTGTAAATAAATATGGTCAAACATGGGATGTGAAAAACTTATTCATATCTGATGGAAGTCAATTTACAACTGGAGCAGCTGAAAACCCTACCTTGACAATTGTTGCATTAGCAATGAGACAAGCAAAATACATTGCAAAACAAATGTCATCTAAGGCAATATAGTTGTTAAAAAACTTAATTAAAAAAGGCCCTGTTATCAGGGCCTTTTTTTTTGCTCTATTTGTTTTTTTAATTAATTGCTCATCGTCACAAGAGGCTAAAAAAGATTTAAATTTTTTTTCAAAAAAACAAGCATCGAATGTAGAAATTTTTACAATCCGCGATTTTTTTACCCAGGGAAAATTTCAACTTTATTTTGATGTTTTTAATAAAAATGAGGGTGTTACTATCGGTCAGATGGCAATTTATGTTTTTAATAAAGATTGTAATCAAGTTCCAAATAACGCAAAATCTAATAAAATATTATATTCTAATCCTGTTTTTATTGGACCTTATAAAAACGGTGTGATTACATTCTTTCCTGGGAAGCGTTTAAAATGCTATACTATAAAAGGATTTAAAAAATATTTATAAAATTAAATTCATTTTAAAATTATGAAAATCAAATTAAATAGAGATAAGATGTTTTTTATATTTAAAGTTTTGCTCTCAGCTTTGGTCATAGCAGGTGCAAGCTGGTTATCAGGAAAATATCCAAAATTAGCTGGCTTTATTATTGCTTTGCCACTGGCAACCTTAATTGCACTAGTTTTATCTTATACTGAACATAAAAATGCTGAGACAACCATTACTTTTGCAAAAAGTATTTTGGTTGGAGTGCCAGCAAGCTATTTTTTCTTTATACCTTTCTTTTTTGCAAAAAGTTTAAATATGAATTTTTGGTTAATTTACTCTACAGGACTGGCGTTACTAGTTGTCGCATTTTTTGTTCATAAATATATTGTATCTCTTTTCTAATGAGCTTTATTGTTATTGAAGGAGAACATAAAAATCCTAATAGTATTGAAACCTTGGACCATAAAACTAAAAAAGAATATGGGCCTTTTATATCTGAAGACCATGCAAATGATATTTGCAAGGGTTTAATTCAAAAAAATATTGATAACTTCTACCATCGCGCTTGGGTCATAAAAAAAGATTAAGTAACTGATAATCTTTTTAAAGGCCTCTCATCAATCGGTAAATGCATAATTGTTGCAAAAAGTGATAATGCAATAGATAAATACCAAGCATTGTCATAACTTCCGTACTGATCAAAAAAGTAACCTCCAAGATATGCTCCTAGGAATGCTCCAATTTGATGAGAAAAGAAAACCAATCCAAATAACATTGTAATATGCTTTGTACCAAAAATTTGAGCAACAATTCCATTTGTGGCTGGGATAGTTGCTAACCATAAAAAGCCAAAACAAACACCAAATGCAATCGCTAAACCGCTTGATGCAGGCAAGGCCAGAAATAAAATAATTGTAATACCTCTTAAAAAATAAAGACCACTTAAAAGTAGTTTTTTAGAATACTTATCTGCCAAATATCCCATGGTTAAAGTTCCAGCAATATTGAATAAGCCAATTAAAGATAAAATCGCAGTACCCGTCCAAGCTTCAAGTCCTCTTTCAACCACATATCCTGGGACGTGAGTTGCAACTAAAGTAATTTGAAAACCACAAACAAAAAAACCAAGTGTTAAAAAAATATATCCTCTATGTGCAAATGCTTCTTTTAAAGCTGACAAAGCACCTTGATTATCTGATTTAACATTCTTTATATCTGCATCATCTGGTAATTTGATAAGTAAAGAAAATCCTGCTGCAACTATTAAGACAAATACTAAAATTAGATATGTATTTTGCCAGGTAGTTTGATTAAGTGAGAATGCAGAAATTAATGGAAAGATAAACATTCCAAGCGAACCAAATGCAGTAACAAGTCCTGATGCTTTTGATCGATTCTCATTTGGGAAATGTTTACTCACTGCTCCTACAGCCAGTTGGGCTCCTCCGCCTCCCATTCCAATTCCAACTAAAACACCAAGGTTTAATAAAAACATTAAACCGGTGCTACTTGGCAAAGTTAACGCATAAATACCGAATGCGTAAATAATAAGTGCAAAACAAGATACTCTTCTCGCACCAAATTTATCAGCTAAAATTCCTAGAAAAAAAGTCATTATTCCCCAAGTAATGGCCTGAATAGCAATAGCTAAACCAAAGTGTGTTCTTGAAACTCCAAGGTCACTTTCAAAGAAATTGAAAAACATTCCATAAGTTTGTCTTACACCCATAGCAGCTAGCACCATAAAACAGCTTGCTGCTAAAACGATAAACGCTAATTTGTTTCTAAAAAACTTTTCACTCATAATTTAATAAAAGCTTAATACCTGAAATATACAAGTTATTGTAGGATTATTTAATTACTGTTATCTATAATATATGCCAGAACATATGAAAGATTACTCAGACTCTATCTTTTCAAATCTTTCTCAAGGAGAAATGATTCAAATAGTGAGTATCAGTTTAATTCTAATTTATTTAATTTTTAATTTTACAAGAAGAAAATGAATTTAATTCATCAACTTAGATTATTTTTTATAAAATATAAAAAAGAAATTATTTTTTCTTTTGGAATGGCTTTAATTTGTTTTTCAATTGCAATTTGGGCTATAGTTATGAATTATATTAAATTAGACAATATAAATGTAATTGGAAGTTACTAGATATGATAACTTTGTTCACCGTGAGTTCCAGAGTCTAAACCTTCTGAAATTTCTTCTTCTTCACTTACTCTTAATCCAAAAATCGATTTAGTTATTAAACAGATAATATAAGTAACAACTGCGGAGAAAATTACGACTGATACAACTCCTATCACTTGAACCATTGTTTGTTCCATAACTGTTTTTTCTAGTCCTAAACCACCAAAAGTTTCTGATGCTAAAATACCTGCAAGTAATGTTCCTAGAATACCACCGACCCCGTGTACAGCCATAACATCTAAACTATCATCAATTTTAAATTTAAATTTTATGAAAATTACTGCGTAATAACAAATAGCACCTGATAGCAATCCTAAAATAAAACCACCCATTGGACCAATAAACCCTGAAGCAGGTGTAACTGTTGCTAGTCCTGCAATCGTACCTGTGATCATTCCAACGATTCCTGGTTTACCGTTTCTTAACCAATCAATTGCCATCCAAACCAATGTAGCTGTTGCTGCACTAATATGTGTTACAATAATTGCCATACCAGCATTGCCATTTGCGGCTAAAGCTGATCCACCATTAAATCCAAACCAACCAACCCAAAGCATTGAAGCTCCGATCATAGCAAGAACTGGAGAATGCGGGGGATCAAAATATTGAGGAAAACCTCTTCTAGCTCCTAAAACTAAAACAATAACTATTGCTGAAATTCCAGCAGTTGCATGAACAACAAGCCCACCTGCAAAATCAAAAACTCCCATGTCAGCTAACCAGCCTCCACCCCATACCCAGTGGGTAACAGGAGCATAAACAGCTAAAATCCATAAAGCAGAAATAAATAATACAGCTGAAAATTTAATTCTTTCAACGTACGCACCAACAATTAAGGCCGGAGTAATAATTGCAAATGTCATTTGAAACATTACAAATAAAATTTCAGGAATATCTCCACTTAAACTTTCAGTTCCTACACCTTTTAAAAATGCTTTTGATAAATCTCCAATATAATTTCCTTCTCCACTAAAAGCGATAGAATATCCTGCAATAAACCAGACAACAGAAGCCACACATGCTATTCCAAAACACTGAGCAAGCGTTGATATTGTATTTCTAGATTTTACTAAGCCGGCATAAAATAATCCAAGACCTGGCAATGTCATAAATAAAACTAAAGCAGATGACGTTAAAATCCACGCTGTATTAGCTCCGTTCATTATAATGCCTCCTCATTTTTTTCACCTGTTCGAATTCGAACAACTTCCTCAAGATTATTTATAAATATTTTTCCATCACCATATTTTCCAGTTTTAGCAGCCTCTGTAATTGCTCCTACGACTGCATCTTTTTTGTTATCTGAAACCGCTAAAAAAATTTGTGTTTTAGGTAAAAAATGTACTTGAACTGGATTTCCTCTATAAAATTCTGTTTTTCCTTTTTGGTGACCAAATCCTTTAACTTCTGAAATTGTCATTCCTTTTATACCCAATTCATTCAATTTTTCCTTAACGGCATGAAGTCTTTCGGGTTTAATAATGGCTCTTATTAATTTCATTGGCTATGCTTTTATCGAATAACTATTAATTTGACCTATGATATATTTGAATATCAGCCTCCAAAGTTATAAATATAATTCATAGGTTGTATGTTAAAAAAACTAATATTATTGGGGGCTGTTTTACTACCATTTGTAATCTATTATTTTTCAGTTTTTTTAACTAAGAAAACTTTAAATAAAAAATTTCCAATCATAATTTTATCATTAATTAGTCTATTATTATTAGCATCTGTTTTAATTTATTTTAGACTCACAGATAATGACCCTTCAGATGGCAAGTATGTTCCACCCCAATACAAGGACGGAAAAATTATATCCCCAAAAACACGTTAGATTGTAAAAGACTCACATACCAACATTGTTTGTAAGTCTTATGCAGTAAAAGTTTTATTTTTGAATCAAAAATGAATCAAAACAAGAACATCGGTATTGATAATAACAGGATACTAACAGTTAAGCAGAAACAAGTTCTCTTTGTTGCCTTTTTCTTTCGTGAGCTAACAATAATCTTTTTCTTAATCTTAAGCTTTGTGGAGTAACCTCCAATAACTCATCCTCATTTACATAGGCCATCATTTCTTCTAATGACATTTTTACTGGAGGGGTTAATGAGATTAATCCATCGCTTCCGGCAGCCCTAACATTGGTCAATTTTTTTCCTTTTAAAACATTAATTTCTAAATCGTTATCTCTATTATGCTCACCAACTATCATTCCTCCATAAACTTTAGTTTGAGGATCAATAAACATTAAACCACGATCCTGAAGATTAAAAATCGCATAAGCTACTGCTTCACCACTATCTGTTGAGATTAATGCACCATTTCTACGTCCTTTGATTTCACCTTTGAAATCACCATAAGAATTAAAAACTCTATTCATTACACCTGTTCCACGAGTTTCAGTTAAAAATTTACTTTGATAACCAATAAGTCCACGGGAAGGAGCCTTAAATATAATTCTTTTTTTATTTTGTCCTGTATCTCTCATGTCAACCATTTCCCCTTTTCTCTGGTTCATTGAGTCAATAACAGTACTTGAATATTCTTCATCTACATCAATTGTTACTTCTTCTATAGGTTCTAATTTTTTTCCATTTTCTTGTTTAAATAAAACTTTAGGTCTTGAAACAGAAAGTTCAAACCCTTCGCGTCTCATAGTTTCTATTAATACACCAATTTGTAATTCTCCACGTCCACCGATTTCAAATGAATCTTTCTGATCATTTTCTTTAAAAGAAATTGCAACATTGGTTTCAGCTTCTGCCAATAGACGCTCTCTTATCATAGTTGAAGTAACTTTCTTTCCTTCCAAACCTGAAATTGGAGAATCATTAACAGTGATAGTCACAGACATGGTTGGCGGGTCAATTGGAGTAGATTGTAATGACTCATTAACCTCTGGATGACAAATGGTATCCGAAACAGACGTTGTTTTTAATCCAGCAACACAAACAATATCTCCTGCCACAACATTATCGGTTGGTACCTTACTTGTGCCAGAAAAAGTAAATAGTTTTGTTAATCTACCTTCTTCAACTTTTTGATTTTCTAAATTAAGCGATTTTACTTTATCATTAACCTTTGCGATACCATGCACTACTCTTCCAATTAAACAACGACCAAGAAATGAGTCGGAGTGTAACAAGGTTGATAACATTGCAAATGGTTTACTAAGATCTACATCAGGTTCAGGAACATGGTTTAAGATTAAATCTAATAATGGATGTAAATTTTCTCTTGGTTGATCGAGTTCATAATTACACCATCCATCTCGTCCTGAAGCATACAGGACAGGAAAATCTAACTGTTTATCGTTAGCATCAAGTGCTACGAATAAATCAAAAATTTCATTTATTACCTCTTTTGACCTAGCGTCAGATCTGTCTACTTTATTAATAACTACAATTGGTCTTAAACCCTGCGCTAAAGCTTTTGAAAGTACAAATTTTGTTTGTGGCATTGGGCCTTCTGCAGCATCCACCAAAAGAATGACTCCATCAGTCATGCCTAAAATTCTTTCAACTTCGCCTCCAAAATCAGCGTGTCCAGGAGTGTCAATTATATTGATCCTCGCATCCTTCCATAAAACTGATGTTGGTTTAGCAAGAATTGTAATACCTCTTTCTTTTTCAAGATCACCACTGTCCATTACTCTTTCATCGACATGCTGATTATCTCTGAAAAGACCACTTTGCTTTAATAAGTTATCAATCAACGTTGTTTTGCCATGATCAACATGGGCGATGATTGCTATATTTCTCAAACTCTTAGTCATAAAAGTTGGGCTTGATACACTTTATTGATCGATTTACCAGTTAAAAAAATTTAGTGCCAAAAATGGTTATTTTTGGTTAATTTATCTGATCTTTTTCTCTATTAAATTGTTTTTTTCAATATTTTGCTGACTACTTACGATAGATGAAGCTGTTGCTAAAAACACAAAAAATAACATCACAATAATTTTTCTCATGCTTCGTAACTAAAAAAAAATTAAGACACTGAGACATCTGAAATGTGTCCTTAAAATGATTTTGATAAAATTCTTTGATCTAATTTTGTTGCGTAATAAAAAGCAAATAAACCTGATAAACCTAAAAAAGAAAATGCATAAATCCAGTTCGTTTGTTGTGACAAAGGTAGGTGATTATTTGATATATCTAGAATAAAACCAAACAAACCTGGGGTTATAGAGCCAAAACCAATCCCCACTATTGATCTAAAAGCTAAGGATCGACCTAAAACATTTCTTTCTGTACTATCTGTTAAAGCTGCAGTCAAAACTCCAGAGTCTCCCAGTGTAAAGAAACTATAAATAAATCCAATTAGTAAAATAATTATCCAATACCAATCTGTTATCCATCCCATCATAAAAGAGAAAGCCGCGCTTGTAATAGCAAAAATAATCAGAATATTCTTGCTTCCAAACTTGTCTGAAAAAAATCCACTTATCATATTTGCAAAAACACCGGTAATATGAATGGTTATTGAAATTAATAATCCTAAAATAATAGGACTTAAAGAGGTTTTGCCAATTAATACTACACTTAAAAAAACTGGCATCCAGGCCCACATACCGAATAACTCTATGCAATGGGCCGTATAACCTTTTATTAAATTTTGATTTTGATTTGATTGTCTAATAATTTTAAATTTATTTAATATTTTAAAACTTAATTTTTTTTTAAGATCATTATAGCAACATATATAAAAACTTATCAGTCCAAAAACAGTTAAAATAGAACATATTAAAAATCCAGTTTGAAAATTATAATAATTTGCAAAAATAAAACTAATAGATAAAGAAACTACATATCCAAGTGACTGACCTCCAAGCATCATCCCCATTGCAAATCCCTTGTGACCTTTGTTAAATTTTTCTGATACTAAAATCATAGACGGTCCATAAATTCCTCCTGCAGCAATTCCGAGTATAAAATTTAAAATTAAAGCTGAATAAAAATCATTGGCAAAATTAAAAAATAAAAATGCCCCTATCGTATTTAAAATTGAGGAGTAAATTAAAATTTTATTAGGGTTAATAAAATCAGAATAATATGAACTAAAGAATAAAGCTCCAGCAAGTCCAAAAAAGTGTCCACTTTGAATTAGACCAGCGTTTGTTGCATTCATCTCCCACTCTTGAATTAAAAAGGACATCGCCCCTACATACATAAAAAAAGTTGATGCAGTTAAAACGCGTCCAACAAAAAGAAGGCTAAGCCAGTGCCAATCAAATTTTTTTGAAATCATTTTTTTATTTTTGAAAAGCTTTATTCTTTAAATATAAAAAATAAGCAACTATTTCATAAAAAAATGAAAAAATTTGAAAAATGATTGGTAACTTTGCAAAACGATATAAAAAATTTAATTTTGGTATTTTAGACCATACAATTAAAAAGGCATTTGCCCCTTTGTATAATTGACCATCCTGTAACACATGCAATCTTCTAGATAATTGATCAGCATTAAGATTTGTGGCCTTGGCATCTTCTTCGTGAATATCAAACCATTCGAGATCGTTTTTCATTTTTTTATATAAATCAATTTCTTTTCTACAAACCTTGCATGATTCATTATAAAAAACTTTAGCGCTCATTTATTTTTTCTTTTTAGATTTTTTCTTTTTTTTCTTTTTTCTTGTTTCTCTGGCTAATTCTCTCTGTTTTTTTTCAACATTATCTTTAAGTAAAGTCAAAATACCAAATATAATAAGTGCTCCTGCTCCAAGCAGTCCATAAGATAATAATGCTTCGATTGGTAACGGTTTAATCATCCTCCTCCTCCTCTAACCACTGTTCCATGAATACTTTATGACATGCATAACATATAATGGGTATTGAACTAAAAAAACCAATTGTAACGCCAGTTTTAATTCCATATTCAATACATGAAAAATGTGTCAATGTAATAGTTGGAACTGTACATACTAAAATTAAATATGGTACACGCCATTTAAATGGTGGTTTAAAATATTTAATTAAATATATAACTTTTAAAATCATGAAATCTAATTTTTTTTATATATTCTTAATTTGCTATACATTATTTTCAACCCCTAATTATGCGAAGGATATTTCTCCAAACATGATAGATGGTAAATTTAAAAACCCGATAGGAAGTCCACAAAGATCTGGTAAGTCAAAATGGTCTTATTGGACATTCTTTAAAGAGAAAAAAAAAATAAAAATCAATATTCCTCAAGATCATATCATAGATGAAGAATTGGTTCTCAAAAGTTTAGAAGAAAATAAAAACAATGATTATATATCTTGGATTGGTCACGCAACATTCATTATAAAATTAGGCAAAAATATAATTATAACAGATCCTATTTTTTCAAAAAATGCAGGTCCAGCATTTCTTGGGTCATATCGTTATGTAAAGCCAGCAATCCCACTAAATAAAATTCCAAAAACCGATGCTTTATTACTTACTCATAGTCATTATGATCATTTAGACACTCGAACCTTGAGTAAATTTCCTCATAAACAAACAAAAGCAATTGTACCGCTTAAATTAGATAAATTTTTTAGCTCGAGAGGATTTAAAAATATTCAACAACTTGACTGGTATCAAAGTACTAAAATAAATAATGAAATAAAAATCACTTTGGTTCCGGCAGTCCACTGGAGCAAAAGAACCCCTTTTAATACAAATGAAACTTTATGGGGTAGTTTTTTAATTGAATACAGAGATAAAAAAATTTTATTTGCCTGTGATACAGGAATTGGAAATGTTTATAAAGATATTGGAGAAAAGTTTGGGCCAATTGATATGTTGTTCATTAATATAGGTGCTTATGACTTTAGACCTATGTTTGATAGATCAATTTTTCATACTACCCCTGAAGAGGCTTTGGAAGTTGGAAAAATGGTCAAAGCTAAAAAAGTGATTGGCATGCATTGGGGGACATTTATATTATCTCTAGAAGATCCATTTGAGCCGCCAGTTCGTTTTAAAAAATCTGCTGAAAAATTCGGCTATCAAAAAGAAGATGCGGTTCTTTTTAAAATTGGTGAACTTAAAACAATTAATGAAATTATAAAATAAGAGGAATTTCAGTTTATTTAAGTGAATAAAAATTTTTTATTATTTAAAAAAAAAGTTCATTCATGCAAAAAATGTCCAAGACTTTTTAAGTTTAGAAATAAAATTTCATCACAAAAAAGAAAATCTTATCAGAATGAAGTTTACTGGAATAAACCAGTTACAGGCTTTGGCGATCTTAATGCGAAGTTAATTCTAATTGGTTTAGCTCCCGCAGCTCACGGTGCAACGAGAACAGGCCGAGTTTTTACAGGAGATAAATCAGCAGATTTTTTATTTAAATGTTTATTTAAATCAGGGTTAAGTAACCAGTCAAATTCTGATCACATTAAAGATGGGCTTAAACTGAAAAATACTTTTATTACTTTAGCTTTAAGGTGCGTTCCACCTCAAGATAAGCCAAAAACCATAGAGCTAAAAAATTGTTCTAATTTTTTTAAAGAAGAGCTTGATAT
>Ga0255743_10002537_pt1 | contig 15026 bp, 14 predicted proteins | sample 101ome_19_FD_179950 | JGI IMG/M metagenome (GOLD analysis project Ga0255743, IMG submission 179950) | Coastal salt marsh microbial communities from the Groves Creek Marsh, Skidaway Island, Georgia - 101405AT metaG (version 2) | ecosystem: Environmental > Aquatic > Marine > Intertidal zone >... | reverse complement strand
TCAGCCATCTGCGGACCGAAAGCGCAATGGCCAGCATGATCAAGAATTCTGAGGTTGAGATTTGGGTAGACCGCTTTTAGATCATGGGCGTTACGCACTGGGCAGACATGATCATTGGCGCCGTGTAATAAAAACATCGGGGTTGATGCGAGTTCGTTGTGCGTCACATCAAAAATGCCGTCTTGAAGGAAACAACGCTGACTCAAATAATGATGCTCAACCTGAGCACTACTCAATTCCCGTCGGGGTGATTTTTCACCGGTTTGAGTCGCTTGTGGGTCACAGGTCGATAATCGGTGCTCCCATAAATTCCAAGCACGCGCTGCTTGCAATCGAGTGAATTCATCCTCGGCGTTAAGAAGCATACGATAACCTTCCAATACATCTTCAAGAGAGGGCTGCTTATCATCCTCAATAGGGGCGACAAAATCAGACCAGGCGGCGGGATATAAGCTGGCAGCACCTCCCCCATAAAGCCAATTGAGATTATCGAAGGTATTTAAAAAGACGCCGCGTAGAATGATACCGAGGCAACGATCGGGGTGTTCCATAGCATACAAGAGTGCGAGTGTTGCGCCCCATGACCCGCCGAACAAAATATATCGAGCAAGGCCAAAATGGGTCGTCACCAGATCGAGGTCTGAAATCAGATCATCCGTGGTATTCGCGTGCAGATTACCCTTTGGTTCAGAGCGGCCGCAACCGCGCTGATCAAAACACACAACATGGTAGATATCAGGGTTAAAAAACCGAGGCATTAAAGGTGATGTGCCGGCCCCGGGACCACCATGTAGGCAGACCACTGGAAGACCGCTGGGATTACCAAAACACGCAGTCCATAGTCGGTGATGACCATCAGTTGTGGTCAACACCTCTTCGCGAAATGGCTTTGTTTCTGGATATAGCCTATGCATACGCCCCCTAATGGGGCGGCATGCACTCCTAGCTTGCCGCCTTTGACCGGCCCGCACGTTTGCGGTCGGACTCTTTGAGTAGTTTCTTGCGAAGTCGAATATGATTCGGTGTGACTTCGACGAGTTCATCATCATCAATGAATTCAAGAGCAGACTCAAGGGTCATCTTAATTGGCGGCGTGAGAATTAGGTTTTCATCAGTGCCAGCCGCACGGATATTGGTCAACTGTTTACCCTTGACTGGGTTCACTGGAAGATCGTTATCTCGGGCATGGATACCGAGCAGCATTCCCTCGTAAACATCAACGCCCGGACCGACCATCAATCTGCCGCGGTCTTGGAGGTTATAGAGTGAGTATGCGGTGGTCGCACCATCTGTCATTGAGACGAGGACACCATTAATTCGGTTGCCCAAGTCACCGGGTTTCACAGGTCCATAATGGTCGAAAACATGACTCATAATGCCTGTTCCCGATGTCATGGTTAGGAACTGCGACCGGAAACCAATCAGTCCACGTGCAGCAATGATGTACTCAAGACGCAAGCGTCCCTGTCCATCAGGCTCCATGTTTTTCATATCGCCTTTGCGGAGGCCCATCGCTTCCATTACAGCGCCCTGATGCTGATCTTCGATATCGATCACAACATATTCGAATGGCTCTTCTTTCACGCCGTTGACTTCACGAACAATGACTTCGGGTCGAGAGACTCCCAGTTCAAAGCCTTCGCGGCGCATTGACTCAATCAGAACCGACAAATGCAGTTCGCCTCGACCAGAAACGACAAATTTGTCTGGCGAATCGCCTTGCTCGACTCGAAGTGCCACGTTATGAATCAATTCCCGATCCAGTCGATCTTTGATATTTCTTGACGTCACATACTTACCGTCTTTGCCCGCGAATGGACTGTCATTCACTTGGAATGTCATGCTGACGGTCGGTTCATCTACGGTGAGGGGCGGTAGACCTTCTGGTAATTCAATCGAGCAAATCGTGTCTGAAATCGAGAGCGGATCAAGACCGGTGATGCACACAATGTCGCCAGCTGTCGCCGACTGCTGCTCAATCCGTTCAAGACCTAAATATCCGAGAATCTGGAGGACTTTTCCGTTGCGAGTACCACTGTCTCGGTCAACCACGGTTACCTGTTGATTCCGCTTCAACTGACCGCGACGTATACGTCCAACACCAATCACGCCCTGAAACGAGTTGTAATCGAGCGCCGAAACCTGCAACTGTAACGGACCATCGAGATCAACCTTTGGAGCGGGACAATGGTCTACGATTGCTTGAAGGATCGGCTCCATACTCTCAATCAACTGATCTGGTTCAGGACCTGACAGGCCGTTAACAGCAGAACAATATACAACTGGGAAATCCAGTTGCTCATCTGTCGCACCCAGCTGGTCAAACAAATCAAATATTTTATCGATAGCACCGTGTGGATCTGCACCAACTTTATCAACTTTATTGACGATAACAATCGGTTTTAATCCCTGGTTGAACGCTTTCTGCGTCACAAAACGTGTTTGTGGCATTGGACCTTCTGCAGCATCAACAACCAAGAGCACTGCGTCGACCATCGACAAAACACGTTCAACTTCACCACCGAAGTCGGCGTGACCTGGTGTATCGACGACGTTAATACGGTAGTCATTCCAATTAAGACCAGTGTTTTTCGCCAGAATTGTGATTCCACGTTCTTTTTCCTGATCGTTTGAGTCCATCACGCGTTCGTTAAGAATCTCTTTCCTGTCGAGGGTTCCAGACGCAGCTAACAGCTTATCGACAAGTGTAGTTTTGCCATGGTCAACGTGCGCGATAATCGCCACGTTGCGTATTTGTTCAATCATAAAGTCCTCCGGGCGCGCGGGAGTATAACGGACACTCGGTGACAGCTGTGTGTTTTTTTGCAGCAGCACTTTTCGCACCATATTTGTGCGATTAGACCATTCAAATGCACAATTAAGGTGCAATTTTGCATCGACTTGCACCACAATAGCACCCGCACCGGCTTGAAAACCAAGCCGTTAAAAAAACGGCACAGCGATTGCTACCAGCAGGTGAGCGCTTGACCCAACGGGTTGAGATTATGAATTCGGAATACGGAGTCAAACATGTCCGAAAATACTATGAAATTAATTGCTGACAGCGAAGCCCGTTGGGTGGATCTTCGGTTTACAGACCCACGTGGAAAAGAGCAACACGTGACGTTTCCAGCCTCAAAAGTGGACAGCGAGTTTTTTGCTGAGGGCGCTATGTTCGACGGGTCCTCAATCGCTGGATGGAAGGGGATTAACGAGTCCGACATGATCTTGATGCCAGACGATTCAACAGCAGTAGTAGATCCGTTCACGGAAGAGGTCACCGTGAATATCAGATGTAATATTGTTGAGCCGAGCACCATGCAAGGCTATGAGCGCGATCCACGATCAGTAGCCCTCCGCGCGGAAGAGTATCTAAAGTCAACTGGCATCGGTGACACATCTTTCTTTGGACCAGAGCCAGAATTCTTTGTGTTCGATAATGTCCAATGGAAGGCTGATATGTCCGGAGCGATGTACAAGATCGACGCTGAAGAGGCAGCGTGGTCCAACAGCGCAGAGTTTGAAGGCGGAAATATGGCTCACAGACCGGGGGTCAAAGGAGGCTACTTCCCCGTGCCCCCAATCGACTCGGCAATGGATTTAAGAACAGCTATGTGCGAGACCATGGAAGCCATGGGTCTCGAGGTAGAAGTTCATCATCACGAAGTAGCCACAGCCTGTCAGAATGAAATTGGTGTAAAATTTAACACTCTGGTCAAAAAAGCGGATGAGGTGCAAATCCTCAAGTACGTGGTCCACAATGTGGCGCATGCTTACGGCAAGACTTCGACCTTCATGCCGAAGCCGCTTGTTGGCGATAACGGATCAGGTATGCATTGCCATCAGTCGATCTGGAAAGACGGTCAGAACTTGTTCGCAGGTAATGGATACGCGGGATTATCGGACGAAGCGCTATTCTACATCGGCGGTATCATCAAGCATGCGCGAGCCATCAACGCCTTCGCAAATGCGTCAACAAACTCATACAAGCGTTTGGTTCCTGGCTTCGAAGCGCCGGTCATGCTCGCATATTCAGCGCGTAACCGTTCTGCATCGATTCGTATTCCTTACGTTTCAAGCGCGAAAGGTCGCCGTATCGAGGTTCGGTTCCCGGATCCAACAGCGAACCCATACTTGGCATTCTCTGCAATGCTAATGGCTGGCCTTGACGGTATTCAGAACAAAATTCATCCAGGTGAGGCTGCTAGCAAGGATTTATATGATCTTCCTGAAGAGGAAGCCCTTGCTATTCCAACGGTTTGCTCGAGCTTGGAACAGGCGCTGGATGCTCTCGACGCAGACCGAGGCTTCCTGACCGCAGGTGGCGTCTTCACTGACGACATGATCGATGGATACATCGCTCTGAAGCGAGAAGAAGTCGAACGCTTGAATATGACCACTCACCCGGTCGAATTCGGTATGTACTACAGCGTGTAAATGAGGCGGGCCGAGAAATTATCTCGGCCCATTTTATGATCCCGACAATACTTCAGGAGAACTTAGCCACCGGCGTTTTACTTCTAAATCGGTCACTAGAAGTAACGTGGGCAAATGATTCAGCGCTTCAAATCTTGGGTACAACCAGATCTCAGGTAATCGGAAAATCTTTTGATACTTGGATCGTTAATAAGTCTGACGAACAATATTTGGAGGCCCTCGAAGCCTGTCTAAGGTTTGGCCACCCCTTTACAATCAGGGAATTGAAGTTAGGACGTCACAGTGATTTAGCGACTGTCGACGCATCCTTCAGTCAAATCCCAGAAACTACTAACGCTAAATCGTTGGCTACAGCGGTGAGGCCATTTTTGATGATCGAATTTTCTCAGGTCGATAACTTATTGAAAATTGCCAGAGATTCGAAATACGCGACCGATGAGAATAATTTAAAAAAAATTCTTAGAGGTTTAGCCCACGAAGTGAAGAATCCGTTAGGAGGCATTAAAGGTGCTGCACAGTTGATGGCCAAAGAAGCGGACGCTTCCATTTTTCAGGAATATTTGCAGATAATCATTTTCGAAGCCAATCGGCTTACCAATCTTGTTGACAGGTTGATTGGGCCTTACCAGCAAGAGAAATTTCAAACCACAAATATCCACAGAGTTTTAGAACACTGTAGGGCGCTTATCAGTGCTGAGATTGGGGGAGCATATTTTATTGCCCACGATTATGATCCGAGTCTCCCGGAAATCCTAGCAGATGAAGAACAGCTTACGCAGGCAATCATCAATATAGCCAGGAATTCTGCTCAAGCACTAACAGAAGGTAATACCACCAATCCTGAAATTATATTTATTACACGAGCCATCAGAAAACATGACCCAGAAACGGGCTTAGTAAGCGCTGCAATCCGTCTTCGTATTCAAGATAATGGTCCTGGAATTCCCGATGATCTCAAAGACCGAATCTTCTTCCCGATGGTATCAGGACGAGCACAAGGCTCAGGTATCGGGCTATCAATCACCCAAACCATTATTTCACGGCATCATGGCTGGATTGAAGTCGAATCCGAACCGGGACGTACAGCCATCGACGTGATATTGCCATTTGGAGATACGCCATGAGTTCACCCACAGTTTGGGTCGTTGATGATGACCGCTCTATCCGCTGGGTATTAGAAAAGGCTCTCCAGAGTGCGGGACTTGAGCACGCAGTTTTCGACTCCGCTAAAGCTGCTCGAAAAGCGCTCGAAGCAAATACTCCGACTGTAGTCATGACCGATATTCGCATGCCTGGTGAAGATGGCTTGTCGCTTTTGGAGCACCTTCACACTGTTTCCCCGAAACTCCCTGTCATCGTTATGACAGCGCATTCAGACTTGGATAGCGCGGTCGCATCATACAGTCGTGGTGCCTTTGAGTATTTACCCAAACCCTTTGATGTTGATGATGCAATTCTGTTGGTGCAACGAGCGCTCGAGCGCCACCAAGAACCGACTGTTATTGCAGAATCTGAACCTGATGAAGCGCATCCACTCATTTTAGGTGAGGCTCCTGCGATGCAGGATGTGTTCAGAGCTATTGGGCGACTTGCTCAAGCTGAAATCACTGTATTGATTAATGGAGAGTCGGGTACGGGTAAAGAATTGGTAGCCAAAGCTGTTCATGCAAACTCACCCCGTAAAAACGGGCCATTTATTGCTTTGAATATGGCGGCCATCCCTAAAGATCTCGTTGAATCAGAATTATTCGGCCATGAAAAAGGGTCGTTTACAGGGGCAACTGGTGCGCGCACGGGGCGCTTCGAACAAGCAAACGGCGGAACACTCTTCCTTGATGAAATCGGGGACATGCCATTTGACACGCAAACGCGCTTATTACGCGTCCTTGCGGATAATGAATTTTACCGAGTAGGCGGCACGTCACCAGTTAAAGTAAATGTGCGAATCATTGCTGCCACCCACCAAAATTTAGAAGAACGTGTCAGAGAAGGCCTTTTCCGAGAGGACTTGTTCCATAGGCTTAATGTGATCCGTATTCAATTACCTGCGCTGAGAGACCGTAGAGAGGATGTCCCGGCGCTCGCTGAGCACTTCCTTGCACTTGCTGCGCGAGAAATTAATACAGAACCGAAACATCTTGGTGATGATGCCAAGCGCGCACTCTCAGAATTCAGCTGGCCCGGCAATGTCCGACAGCTTGAGAATATGTGCCGTTGGTTGTCAGTCATGGCACCCAATCCACAGATTCAGGTCCAAGATTTACCACCCGAGGTAACTTCTCCAACAGAAGGTTCACAGCGATCGGCACTGACTTGGACAGGACTTCTTCGCGAACGCGCAGCGAGCTTACTTAAGTCACATGAAGGTGAAGTCATTGGCAAACTGACAGAAGAGTTCGAAAGAACGCTAATCGAGGTTGCACTCGCAGATACTGCCGGTCGGAAAAAGGAGGCGGCAGAAAAATTAGGTTGGGGTCGAAATACCCTGACCCGCAAACTCAAAGAACTCGGGTTTGCGGATCCAGATCCTAACGACGATTAGTTCGTTGTTTGCTGCTTTCGTTGCTCCAAGAGCGCATCGAAATTAATCGGTGCGAGCATTGGCGCTGGGAATGTTGCCTTCACAGCCAATGAATCAATCGTCTCACGTGCATATGGGAACAAAATATTCGGGCACATTGAGCCCAAAACGTGCTCAACCGTTGCCTCATCAAACCCCTGCAAAACGAATACACCAGCTTGTTGAATCTCGATAAGGAAAGCGACTTCATCGTCAGTCTTCACTGTCACACCAAGCTTCAAAACAACTTCATACAATGTGTCATTCAGCTTTTCATTGGTCACATCAACTTCGAGACCGAGCTTCGGATTCCACTGTTTTTCGAAGATTTGAGGTGCTTTTGGCGACTCAAGTGACAAATCTTTTGTATAAACTCGAGCGATTGAAAAATTCTGTGCTGCTTCTTCAGACATGAATACCTGCTTCCTTTAACCATACTTTAAGTTGCCCCGAGCGGAGCGCGTCCTGCGTGTCATCACAACCACCAACATGTCGGTCGCCGATGAATACTTGAGGCACTGTGCGTCGATTGGTGATTTTCATCATCTCCTGGCGCTTTTCAGGGTGTTTATCCACCCGAATCTCTTCATAAGCCACATCCAAATCGTCAAAGATTCGCTTGGCCATAATGCAAAATGGGCAAATTCCAGTGGTATACATCACCACTTTGCTCATGATGACTTTCCTTTCTTGGTCGGCAATGAGGCTGCAGTCCATTCAGACATGCCACCTGCCAACCGAACGACGTTTTCAAAGCCGCGCTTTTTGAGCGTTTTAGCAATTGATCCCGCAGACGTACCCATTTTACAAACGACAATCACTGGATGCGATTTGTGACGATCGATCTCAGATACCTTCTTGTCAAACACACTCGCGGGCAGGTTATACGCACCGGCGATGTGACCTTGGGTAAAATCTTTCTGCTCACGAATATCAAGAATCAGCGCGTTGTCGCGGTTAATCATCCGCGTCGCTTCAGTTGTATTCACCGATTTGCCGGCTTTTTTAGTTTCCGTGTAGTAAAGCGTTGCGGCCGCAGAGACCCATAACACCATAAGGGCCCAGTTTTCCTGAGCAAATCCGATAAAATCCTGCATAAATGATGAGAGACCGTGATCCAAATTGAGACGTCGAGTATAATGATGTCGCTGACGAAGTCACGGGTCCCTCGTCAGATCCTTGCCTAGATCCGTAAGATTCGATGAATTCTGGACCATTAGATGCGACCTAAACCCGTTGTACTATTGATTTTGGATGGCTTCGGACTCCGCGAAGCTGCGGATGACAATGCCATCTATCACGCAAATACACCCACATTTGACCGTTTGGCCAAAAGTGCTCCAGCAGCCCAATTGGAAACTTCAGGGGAGGCGGTCGGCCTTCCAAAAGGTCAGATGGGTAATTCTGAAGTTGGTCACATGAATCTCGGAACAGGCCGGATTGTTTATCAAGATTTCACCAGAATCAGCAAAGCGATTGATGAAGGCGACTTCGAGACCAATGAAGTCCTAGTTAGCGCCTGTCGTCAAGCAAAAGCCCAAGGCGGCACCCTGCATATCCTTGGATTACTCAGCCCTGGCGGCGTTCATAGCCATGAAGATCATATTGAAGCAATGATCGGGCTCGCTGATTCGCTCGGCGTACCTATGACCCGCCTACATGCATTCTTGGATGGTCGCGATATGCCTCCGCAATCTGCTGAGCCATCTCTCGTTCGATTCCAACGGCTTGAAACGGTCCATACAAATTACAAGCTCTCCAGTCTCTGCGGCCGTTACTACGCAATGGATCGTGACAATAACTGGGATCGTATTCAAAGCGCTTTTGATCTGATCACGAAAAGTCAGGCAGAGTTTTCAGCTGGAACAGCGGTCGAGGGCCTACAACAGGCCTATCACCGCGGTGAAAAAGACGAATTCGTCAAAGCAACACGCCTCGGCGAATCATGGGAAATGCGGCCTGAAGATATTGTTATTGTGATGAATTTCAGAGCGGATCGCGCAAGGCAAATGACAAAAGCGCTTACCGCTAAATCACTACCTGAACTCAATCGGCCAAGTTGGATTCAAGACGTCTCGGTATCGACATTGACTCAATATGCAGATGATCTTGATGTACGCGTGGCCTTCCCACCGGAGACGCTCACAAACACGTTGGGTGAAGTGGTTTCAGAAGCCGGTCTATCGCAATTGCGTATCGCAGAAACTGAGAAATATGCTCACGTCACATTTTTCTTTAGCGGTGGCAAAGAAGCATTAGTAGAAGGCGAACACCGCGAACTCATTCCGTCTCCTAAGGTTGCGACCTATGATTTGCAGCCCGAGATGAGCGCTCCTGAAGTCACAGACTATCTTGTCGATGCGATCTCGTCGCAGACGTTTGATTTGATCGTGTGTAACTACGCAAATGGCGACATGGTCGGCCATACCGGCAATTTCGATGCCGCCGTCAAGGCGGTTGAAGCACTCGACCAGTCAGTTGGACGTGTGCTTGAAGCGTGTGAGTCAGTTGGAGGCGCATGCCTGATTACCGCTGACCATGGAAATGCAGAGCAAATGCTCGATCCTGATAACGGACAGCCATTCACAGCACATACCACAGGACCTGTACCAATTTGGTTAGGCGCCAATCCTGTGAATGCATCAGGGTTATCAGCAGGAGCCTTGCGGGACGTTGCTCCGACACTGCTCGCACTTCTAGGCGTGGACCAACCCGCAGAAATGACCGGCCGGTCGCTTTTGAAATTCTAATGCGTCTCATCGTCTGGTTATTGATCGCTCTCTGGAGCATTCAAAGCCAGGCGAGCGAAATTCGTGACGCAGAGGAACAGCGCCAAAGGGCTGAGCAGCAACTCCAGACCTTACGACAAGATGTGCAACTCAATACGAAAAAGCTCAAGGTAATCGAATCTGAGCTCAATCGTCTTAACTCAGAATCAAAAAAACTCACCCGTGAAATTTCCTCATCCGAGCAACTGCTCCGTGAGTTAACCGAAACCCAAAAGACCACCGAAGAACGTATCAGCTCAGTCGCTCAAGAACTCAACGACTTGCTCGAGCAATATCGAACTGAACTTGTTGCCTACTACGTCACCGGATCAACATTGCGAGCTGACCCAACGACTGACCATCCACTTACCGACTACCTTCCGTTTCTACTGGATGCTAGACAAAAAAATGCGCGTGCAATTGAATCAAAAGCAGACGACCTACGCGCACTCCTGTTGGAGCAAGAACAAAACACACAAATTGCACAAAAAACGCTACTCGATCTGACCGATACACGGGATGCGTTATCACAAAGAACCCGTGATCAGCGTCAACTGCTTGCCAGCATCAGTCGGCAACTGAGAACCAAACAGCAACGTGAAGATGCCCTAAATTCAGATCTTCAATCGCTCGATCGCAGGATTAAATCGTTACAACTCGAGTCCGGTGGCGCGGCATTAGAGCCCCTCAAAGGGAAAATGCGCTGGCCAGTTGATGGACGTGTATTGAGACGCTTTGGACAAAATCGGCAGGATGGGTTTGGTGATTGGCAAGGTCTCGTGATCAGCACAACGGACAACAGCGAAGTGAAAGCTGTACAAGCGGGAAAGGTTGCTTATGCCGGATATCTACTCGGTTATGGACTCGTCGTTGTCATCGCCCACAATGATGGTCATGCAACGATTTATGGCCACAACCAGAGCTTGAAGGTCGAAACTGGCCAAGCCGTTTTGGCAAGGCAAGTGATTGCGATTGCTGGAAATACAGGTAGTCTGGACGTTACAGCATTGTATTTTGGAGTGACTCGAAATGGAAAGCCGGTCAATCCAAGCTCATGGTTAAACTGAGAAAATAATGAAAATAATTCGAAACATTCTGAGCTTTCTTCTGATCGTGCCAGTGGCCACCCAGGCCTCGGAGCAACCGTCTGATGTCGAATCGTTGGATGCATTGCGTGCATTTATCGAAGTCTACGAGCACATCAAAGGTGAATATGTTGAAGAGATCGATGACCAAACATTGTTGAACTATGCCATCAACGGGATGCTAACCAAGCTTGATCCGCATTCGGGTTACCTCAAACCACGAGATGTCTCGAGTCTTCGCGATTCGACATCTGGATCGTTTGGCGGCATCGGGATCGAAATGGACGTTGTCGACGGCCTCATCGAAGTCATCGCACCAATCGATGATTCTCCAGCCTCACGCGCAGGGATTCTCGCTAAAGACATTATCACGCATGTTGATGAAGAGCCTGTCCGAGATATCAGTCTTCAAGAAGCCGTCGAAATGCTACGAGGTCCTCTAGGATCAGCGGTCACCCTTGGCATTCTTCGAGAAGTTGAAGGTCAGCCGCAAGAGGTCACTGTGTCACTTGAGCGTGCAGTGATTCGTGTGACCAGTGTGAAGCATGAAATGCTACCGCACGGTATCGGCTACCTACGAATTTCGCAGTTTCAGAATCGAACGGGGCCTGATTTGATTAAAGCAATCGGCAACCTGCAGTCTCAGGGCGAACTGAATGGGTTAATCCTGGATTTGAGAAACAACCCGGGTGGTGTCTTATCCGCTGCCATTGAAGTCACTGATGCCTTTATCGACCAAGGGTTGATCGTTAGCACAAAAGGTCGTGATGAATTATTAGACTCAAAATATGAAGCAACCAATGCCACAGTGTTGGCTAACGAGCCTATTGTCGTGCTTATCAATGGTGGCTCAGCATCAGCTGCAGAAATCGTTGCTGGTGCATTACAAGACCACGAGCGTGCTGTATTGATTGGAACACCTTCGTTCGGAAAAGGCTCTGTACAAACCATCTTAGCCCTTGAGAACAAATATGCGCTCAAGCTTACAACTGCTCTTTATTACACTCCAAGTGGTCGCTCGATCCAAGCAACAGGGATTCAGCCAACGATTCAAGTATCCGAGGGTGAAGCGCTAATTGAATCTGATACTCGGATTCGCGAAGCAGACCTACCGAAGCATCTTGAGAATGCCAGCAAGCAGTCTAGCAACAGCGACAAAATCGTCGATCGCTTAACTGAAGACAACCAACTGCTGCATGCCTACAACTTACTCCGGGGTTCTCAGTTGCTAATTCGTTAGAGACGAACCTCAATTCCAGCATTAGCCATCGCTTCTTTTGCTTCGCCAATCGTATATTGCGCGAAGTGGAAGATGCTCGCTGCAAGCACTGCTTCAGCATGACCTTCAACGACACCATCCACTAAATGATCGAGGTTACCAACGCCACCTGAGGCAATCACAGGAACGGTCACAGCATCTGCTACCGATCGCGTCAAACCCAAGTCAAAACCATCACGCGTGCCATCGCGATCCATCGATGTCAGCAGAATTTCTCCGGCACCATAAGAAACCATCCGCATTGCCCACTCGACTGCATCAAGTCCGGTAGGCTTACGTCCGCCATGAGTAAAGATCTCCCATCGCCCAGGCTCAACTTGCTTTGCATCAATCGCAACCACAATACATTGCGACCCAAACTTATCCGCAGCTTTTTTGACAAACTCAGGCTCAAAAACGGCCGCAGTATTGATCGATACTTTATCAGCTCCAGCCAGCAATAAATCACGAATATTATCCGTATTTCTGACACCGCCACCGACGGTTAACGGAATAAAGACCTCGCTTGCCATACGGGAAACTGTCTCGTAAGTCGTTGCGCGGTTCTCATGGCTCGCAGTGATATCCAGAAAGGTAATTTCATCGGCACCTTCTTGGTTATATCGGCGGCTGACCTCAACTGGATCGCCTGCGTCCCGGATATCTTCGAATTGAACACCCTTAACAACCCGGCCCTGATCAACATCAAGACAGGGAATGATGCGCTTGGCGAGTCCCACTTACTCGGACTCCGTCAATGCAATTGCTTCAGCTAAATCGAGTGTACCCTCATAAATTGCACGGCCTGTGATCGCACCGATCACACCATCAGATTCAACGGCCATCAATTCAGTCACATCACTCAACCCTTTTAACCCGCCAGATGCGATGACTGGACACCCTGTCTCTCGCGCAAGTGAAGCAGTTGCCTCAATGTTGACGCCAGACAACATGCCATCACGGCCAATATCCGTATATACAACTGAAGACACACCAACATCTGCGAATCGTTTGACAACTTCGACGGCTGACGCTGTACTTGCTTCCGCCCAACCTTCAGTCGCAACCCAACCGTCTTTAGCGTCCACACCGACAATGATGTGTCCGGAAAATTGCTTACACGCTTCAGCGACGAACTGAGGATCCTTCACTGCCTGAGTTCCAATAATCACCCATGACAGACCAAGTTCCAGATACGCTTCAACCGTCGCAAGATCTCGAACCCCACCACCGAGTTGGACAGGCAGATTAGGGTGCTTTGCAAGAATACTTGCAACCGCTTCTCTATTTTCGGGCTTACCCGCAAAAGCTCCATCGAGATCAACCACGTGCAAACGTTCAGCACCTGCTTCAACCCATCGCGACGCTGTCGCTACAGGATCATCGGAATAGACCGTTGCATCATCCATACGTCCTTGGCGTAACCGCACACAGGTTCCATTTTTCAAATCGATAGCGGGGATAATCAGCATGTTCCGTCCCAAGTTAAAAAGTTGCGATAAAGATGGATGCCAGCGTCATGTGATTTTTCTGGATGAAACTGAACAGCAAATACATTGGGCTTCGATAGCGCTGCCGCAAATGGCGCGCCATAGTCACACGTCCCAACAACACAGTCTTCGTTGGCATCGGCATAACGATAACTGTGCACAAAATAGAAACGGGTTCGATCATCGATTCCGGCCCATATTGGATGTGACCGTTGATGGACTTCATTCCAACCCATGTGAGGTACTTTCAAAGCATTTCCCTCAGGGCCTTTCATCGATTTCGAAAATTGTGTGATCTGTCCCGGAAATACGCCCAATGCGTTGACACCCGAACTTTCCTCACCGAACTCAGTGAGAATTTGCATGCCAACACAAACGCCCATCAGCGGTTTCTCCTGAATGACGTTGAAAACTACTGAATCGAGCCCTCGATCTTGAAGCCCTTGCATACAGTCACCCATTGCACCAACGCCCGGAAGTACGACTCGGTCAGCTGACTCAATCGTATTCGCATCCGACGTCACAAGCACTCGACACGGGCCTGCGTGTTCAACAGCTTTAGCCACACTGTGTAAATTGCCAGACCCGTAATCAATTACGGCGACTGTTTGGGTCATTTACAGCGATCCTTTGGTCGATGGAATGATTCCGCTCATCCGTGGATCTGGGCTCAAAGCCATCCGCAAAGCACGACCAAAGGCTTTAAACACTGTCTCAATTTGGTGATGAGAATTGTCACCTTTCAGGTTATCGATGTGCAGGGTCACTTGGGCGTGATTGACAAATCCCTGGAAAAACTCTCGGAACAAATCAACATCAAAACCACCGACGACTGAGCGCGTGAAGGGAACGTCATAAAACAAGCCTGGGCGACCAGAAAAATCAATCACAACTCGGCTCAATGCCTCATCAAGTGGAACATACGCGTGGCCATAACGCGTCATACCCTTCTTGTCTCCAACTGCTTCTGCGAACGCCTGACCTAAAGTAATCCCAACATCTTCAACAGTGTGGTGATCATCAATCTCAAGATCGCCGGTCGCCTGAATGGATAAATCGACCAAACCGTGGCGGGATACCTGATCAAGCATATGCTCGAAAAATGGAATTCCGGTTTTGAATTCCCCGACACCAGTTCCATCAAGATTTAGATTGATTTTGATCTGTGTTTCTAATGTATTTCTTTCGACTGAGGCAATACGATCTGCCATGGCCTGTTCCTTAAGCCGTTATAAACACCGTAGTATAGCGGTACTGGGTCTGACTGACGACAGAGGGTGTCATGCGAATTTTCAAAGCTCTGCTAATACTGGTGATGGTTTCCGTTGTTGCGGTCGCTGCTTCTGTGGCCTACATCACCCAAGTTCTCGACCCAAATGACCTCAAACCAACCTTAGTTGATACAGCAAAGAAGCAGCAAATCGCTCT
>Ga0255743_10002529_pt1 | contig 15057 bp, 13 predicted proteins | sample 101ome_19_FD_179950 | JGI IMG/M metagenome (GOLD analysis project Ga0255743, IMG submission 179950) | Coastal salt marsh microbial communities from the Groves Creek Marsh, Skidaway Island, Georgia - 101405AT metaG (version 2) | ecosystem: Environmental > Aquatic > Marine > Intertidal zone >... | reverse complement strand
GCAACTTCAGAGCGCATGTCCGTACGGCGTCGAGCACTTCCGAAAATTGAAGGCAATCTGCGCGCGCTCAAGCAATTATCATCCGCATTGATATCGTCTAACGATGACTAGGCAATGAGTTAGGGCGTACTACTCGCTCGAATTCTGTAAGGTGTTCTTAGAGCAACTCGCTCGTTAGTTGGAATGAAGTAACAGAAAAGCCCTCATCACTTGCTTCGGCCGCCAAGTCACTCAACGGCCTGGCAGTCGAAGCATGAGGTAAAATCTACCTATCTAGTTGCGACCAATCTACTCTAATTTTTCCTGATCTCAGGTCTATTTGAACAACTGCCAGATTGATATTGCCGTCAGAAATGTCGTCCACGCAATAAATTTTCATCGCATGTCCTGATCTATCGAACACCCCACTCAGTATGGCCGTGTTGAGTTGTCCAGAATCATCGATCGCCGATGCATTCCCGGTCATAACGCCTTGACCCGCTATCTTTGGGTTAGGGGTTAAATTGTAAGTCAAATACACAGCGCCATAGAGAGTCGCGTCGCCCTTGCCAGTGATAGTTCCACCCTCATCAGATAGGACGACTGAAGTCAATTCCCCTTCAAACGAAAGTTGTTCATCTTTTAACTTGATCAAATCAGATAGACTCATTTTCTGCCCCTTATTTCATTTTGGTAAATTGCTGGATTACATTCGATTGCTTGAGAGATGAAAGGGTCTAGCTTTCAAATCTTGCACGTGGAATCTATAACATCTTAAAGCATTAGTCTTTTACCATTCGAATTTGTGACTACTTTATTTTGCCGATTCATTGCTGATCTATGAGCAACGACCTAGGACCGCGATAATGTATTTTGCGCACTATTTTAGTGCAATCCTGCGCAACAAAATGCACTACATTGATGTCTTTCGCACCATTTTATGATCGTTCGGTAAAGAAAGAGATTATTTTGAATTTCTTGCTTGACCAAATGCATCTGACCGAGCTAAAACGAGTAGATAAAATTAGTTGTAGAAGGGTCGTTATGAGGCTAGCGCGTCTTGTTTTTACATTCTTTTTTTCTTGCTTTGCGCTTTTTTCAAATTTCTCTTGGTCACAGGAGCTGCCTTCCGGGAGTCTTATAGTTGTGACTGCTTGCGAAATTGCACACGGTCACTCAATAGACGAAGTAGTCACTGTTGCAAGAGCCATCGATTATCCTGCGGACGGAGCACCTAATGCAGTCTTCTACAGAACGCCCGTTTCTGGATCAGATTTTTCAGAAAATTGGGCGCTGAGGGTCGTTTATTGGGACGATTTTGCGCATTTTGCTTCTGCGAGCTTTTCTCCAAGTGGGCCCAGAGACCATTTAAATGAGCTGTTAGCTTGTGACGGTAATAATCGCACCTTCTTAAAAAATTACTCTGTCGGAAGCGGGAATGCCTACGATAGTGGTGCAAATCTTGTCTCAGGAGTGGCTGCCAGGTTTTGCACTGTTTCTCCAGATGTTTCAATTCAGGATGTGTATTCGGAGCTGTACGCAGCTAACGGGCGCAGATCAGATTCTGGATCGGAAACTCAGATGCAACTTTCTCATGCCTTGTTTGGTACGCCCGCCGGAACTGAGATGGGTACGCGAATCACTATCAGGTTAGTAGGGCGAGATTGGCCGGATCTTGCTAAGAGGCTAGATGCCTCATTTCCGGCGAGCGTCGGTACGCCCTCAGGGGGGATTTTTGAAAATTGCACTGACAGAAACCTGTTTAACAGTTATGTGACTCACTGGGGCCTATAGCAGTGATGCCGCCAGTTAGAAAATATAAAAAGGAGATAATGGCAATGATGAAAAAATTAAGTTCGTTAGGTCGCAGCTTGGTAGTAACGGTTTTGACAGTGGTTTGTTCGCCCTTACTTGCAGATCACCATACCTCTAATGAGGCACTGGGAACGGGTGCAGTCGGTATCATAAACCTTGTAGCTCAAGACCCCAGCAGTTACGTGGCTAGCCAAAAATTAAATGGGGAAATATTTGAACAACTTGGTGTCACGATCGCTGGAGCTTGCACTGCTGTTTCAGGAAACCAGGTACCTGGTGAAATGCAATTCTTTTCCTTCGTACCGAGCGTAGCTGATGCTATGCAAGTATGGGACACAATGATCGGCAGTGCCTCAATAAGACAGCTGCAAGAGGAATTAAGCGCTAATAGAACGCTAGCTGGCAATGAGACATGGCAAATTATTGATGGCTACGGGGGAGAAATAAGAGACACGTGGGCAACTCGTTTGGTGGAAGTAAATCCAACCGATGTCCAGCAATATATTGCGGCGATCAAGAACTTAGAGTCTGCATATCATGAAAACGGCTATGACGATATAGAATTTGACGTCTACCAGCCAATTGGTAGTGGCAGTCAGCCATTGCTGAATGTTGTTGCTGTTGCACCTACGTTATATCGATTAGGTGAGGTATTTGATGTTTTGAATTCAGAGTCATGGTCTGAACAAGCTTATGCCCTCGTTACTGCGTCCAGACCTGCTCTTGTGTCGGACAAAATCTATAAGTGTGAACAAGTATATTCTTCAATATAGGCAAGTCGGTTTGAAAAAATAAAAGGAGATTAAGAGTGAAAATATTTATGACTAAGTGGGTTGCAACATTACTTTTGGTTATGCCGTTAGATCTTCTCGCTGACGATATGGATGATGTGATGGCGGTGATAGAGGCTTATGGGAATTTAGAGGGTGACCTTGCAGCACAAGCGGAGTTAATGCATCCCGATCGAGTCTACATAACTGGAGGCATGCGTCAGACCAACGAATCACTAAATATGCGGAATCAGATAGCGACAAGAGAAGCCCAAGAAGCATTGAATGGAGGTAAGACGGAGTTCGTAACAACAATAGAGGACGTAGATATTTCTATTTATGGAGATGTGGCAGTTGCCAGTTTTGTCCGGTGGTGGAATGTATATCCCGCAAATCAAGCTCCGGTGCTTGGCGCACCTACTTGGGTTTCGCTTGTGCTGATAAAAGAAGGCTCAGATTGGCTAATAAAACATACCCATCAATCACCCGTTAGGGGCGGTTAGGCGAGCTAAATGTAAATCTAGAAATTGCCTAACAATAAAGTCCTAAAATAAACAAATAGGAAAATGCACATAAAGTGAAAGGAGAGATAGATGCTACACCTTGTAACTTGGAACATTCCCAGCGATACGGTTGAAAAAACTAGACAGAGATTTCTTACGACAACTGAAGAGTGGTTTGGTTGCGAGCTTGTTGGTCGTTGGCATACGTTAGAGCGAACAGGTGTATTAATTCTGAAGTCTGATGACTGGATTGCCATTAGCAAGTGGGCTCAACAGTGGGACGATTTGCTCGATTTAACTATTTCACCATGCGTAACTGACGAGGACGCAGCGAAGTCGCTTGCGCCATAGCATTTCTGTCATTGGAGTAAATTAACTAGGTATCTTCTTATGAATGTTTTCAGATTATTCGTTCTTATCTTTACACCGATTCTTTCGTTTTCAGTTATAGCCCAAACGCAAGGGCCAGTAGGCTTCAAATATGACTTGATTGCTTCAAATCCCCTTGCTGTAGTGGCTGCAATCGACAAGTATCGAAGCAGCGATTCGGGTTCAAATGATGATGTCAGCGTGACTTTGCATCAATATCTGGCTAATGGGACTAACCCGGCAACGCACGCGATAACAGTATCTTATGCATCACCTCAAGTCATGGATGCAGCGTTATCAGCGCAAGCCAATTCTCCGACGTGGGCAGTCTTTCAATCTGAAATGAGCCTTTCTGCCGAAATAGTAAGTTCGATGATGTGGCGCTCTTTAGGGCTCAGCGGTGGTAATACAGATGTTCCAGATTCTCCCATGGCTTCCGGAAATTGGATCTTCATGAAAGTGGATGACCCGGCGGCATATGCCGAGGCGTGGCAATCAATGGTTGATTCACAAGCAGATGAGGATAGATTGTCCACACTTCTTGCTATTCCAGCTGATGGAGCAGGTGGTGCTACTCATGCTGTCATAAACACGGCAAGGTCCCCGGGGAGCCAATTTGCCCCTCAAAACGATCAGGCTGCTTTCGCGAGGTTTAGAGAAGAAGTCAGTGAGATCAGAGAGATCACTGAGCGTGTTCGACTAGTCAAGGTGAAGTCATGGTAGTGCAGTAGTGTAGGCGGGCAAATATACTAGGCCACAGTGAGTCTTACAGCATTGCTCTGCGCTAGGGTACACAAATATGTTCTTTAAAGCCTAAAGCCTAAAGCCTAAAGCCTAAAGCCTAAAGCCCAAAGCTTAATGCATCAGCGTTAGGCTTTCTTTTTCGTTGGGCCCACCAGGACTCGAACCTGGGACTGACGGATTATGAGTCCCTCGCAGACAATCAACCACAACCCACCACAACAGCCTGCGTCACTTAGATCAAATTACCATTACAGCTTTTTTATTGCCACTTGTAGTCATTAGTTGCGGTGGGTTGTGCCGCAGTGGTCCAAATTTGGTCCAAACCTACTGTTCGTTTGAGAACTGCTGGAAGTAGAGCTTTGCTCAATGATTAGTGTATGGAAGGGACGTACATTGCCTTGCGCATAAAATTAGCTGGCTTCTAAGCTGTAATCATTCTGGGCAACCGATTTGACCCGAGTGAAACCTAAACAAATTGTAAGCGACTTCAGGCCTATCTGGTTTCTCAAAGTGTTACCCACCAGGGAATACAACGTTTTTATTCCAGTCAAGGAAAACTCGACTCTCAACTTGGATGCCACTATGCCGGCAGCCCACATCACATCTCCCGATCAGTTCGACTGGGGTCATTGAATAAGTCTATTGACCCCAGTAAAAGGTTAGTAATAGTCGCCAAGCACTGGAATGTCGCGCTTGATCAAGCGCTCAATATTCTTGAGTTGCTTTCTTTCATCCTTACTGACCAAAGACAGCGCTACTCCACTGGCACCAGCACGTCCAGTGCGACCAATACGGTGGACGTAATCCTCAGCCACATGTGGAAGGTCGAAGTTAATTACCAATGTCAACAACTCGATATCGATGCCGCGTGCAGCGATGTCCGTGGCAACCATTACCTGTACGTTGTTGGCTTTAAAATCTTCCAGTGCCTTGGTGCGCTGAGCCTGGCTACGATTGCCATGTATCGCAACAGCGGTAATAGAGTCGCGAGCTAGCTTTTTCACCAGCTTGTTAGCACCGTGTTTAGTGCGGGAGAATACAAGCGCCTGCTCTGTGGTTTCCTGGATCAACTCACTGAGAAGGTCCGCCTTCAATGGCTTCTCCACGAACCACAAGCTCTGTTCGATAGCGTCGACAGTTGAATTGCGAGGCGCTACGTCTATTTCTATAGGATCGTGGCAAATGCTGTTTGCTAGCTTGCGAATCTCTTTGGAAAATGTTGCGGAGAACATCAAGTTCTGACGTTTCGAGGGAATTAAGGCAAGGATTTTGCGAATATCGCGGATGAAACCCATATCCAGCATCCGATCTGCCTCGTCCAGTACAAGCAACTCGATTTCATCAAAACCGATTGCCCTTTGTTGGTACAAATCCAGAAGCCGTCCTGGAGTCGCTACCAACAAGTCAACACCATGCCTAAGCTGCTTGAGCTGAGGATTGATATTGACACCGCCGAAGACAACAGCAGATAGCAGATTTTCATGCTTACCATAGGTCAGGATGCTTTTGTGAACCTGGGCTGCCAGTTCACGAGTTGGCGTTAGAATCAAGGCGCGTACTTTTCCCGACGTCACGCGTGTATGCGGGCCCAGTTGTTGCAACATAGGTAGCACAAAACCAGCAGTTTTTCCGGTGCCGGTCTGAGCAGCAGCCATCACATCGCCACCAGAAAGAATGGCAGGAATTGCCTGTATCTGAATAGGAGTTGGCTGGGTGTAGCCTGAATGCGCAACGGCGCGCAATAGGGATTCAGATAGGCCGAGTTTTTCAAAAGTCATGTGAATCTCAATTTTAAAATTAATTACGTAGCTTGATTGGTCATGACGTATCAACCGCTCGGCGAATCGCAGAAGCGGCAATAATCAAGGATCAAATAAACAAATCAACACTGGACTGGAATCAGAGAACAATGAGTATTGTCGCATGATTGTGCAATCAATAGAAAAGTTCGGAGTGGCTATACCGACGGCTATTTGCCAGCGAATGCTACAGCAGAAGCACGGGGCCTAAAACAGCTGAGGGCAAAGCTGCGATAGCTACGGCGCATATGGTTCATGGCAGGGAATTGATTTAGTTGGTGGGCCCACCAGGACTCGAACCTGGGACCGACGGATTATGAGTCCCTCGCAGACAATCAACCACAACTCACCTCAACAGCCTGCGTTGTATTTCCTATTATAACACCTGCCTCTATCCGTTGCCTGCTACTGTAATCAGGTGTGGTTAGTTGCGCCGCAGTGGCCCAAATTTGGTTCACAAGCACATATTGAGCTTGCAAGCTGGACGAAATAGGCAATCAACACAAATAGCAATTCGGGGCTATGTTCTTTTAGTGCCGCAGCAATTGTTGTGCTGCGTTATTGCAATTTTTCGAAGTAGTCTAATAACTTCGTCAAACATTGCTCAATCGTCAGTATAGAGGTGGTCAAATGGACCTCAGGCTCGAGTGGTGGCTCATACGAACTGAACAGGCCCGTGAAATTTGGAATCTCTCCGCTTCTGGCTTTTTTATAAAGCCCCTTTGAATCCCGTTGCTCAGCAATATCTATCGGTGCGTCAACGTAAACTTCCGAGAAGTCTCCTTCGTCAAAAAGGGCTCTCGCTGATTCCCTTTCGGGTTTGAAGGGAGATATGAAGGCAGTAATGACAATGAGTCCGGCATCAACCATCAACTTAGCAACTTCGGCGACCCGCCTAATATTTTCAATTCTGTCTGCATCGGTGAATCCTAAATCTCCGTTAAGGCCGGTGCGAATATTATCGCCATCCAGAACATAGGTATTCAGTCCCTTTTTATGCAGCGCTTTTTCAAATTCATTCGCTAGCGTTGACTTTCCAGCTCCGCTTAATCCAGTAAGCCAAAACACTCGACCTTTTTGCCCGCTTAATGATTCTCTTGCAGCTCTGTTCACATCAAAGTGTTGCTGACGGACATTGGCCGCTCGGTGGAGGGAGTGCTTAATCATGCCCGCAGCAACGGTCCTCAAGTTGAAGCGGTCAACCAGAATGAATCCGCCTAATTTTCGATTAGTTTGGTAGGGCAAGAAGGGCACCGCTTGGTCAAGTTTGATCGTAATACTTGCGATGTCGTTACACTGCAGTTTCGTGTCAGATAACTTCGCAAGTGTATTCAAATCATATTTATATTTGATCTTCGTAATCTTCGCGTTAATTTTCGCGGAGCCTAGCATCATCCAATAAGGCCGGCCTGAGAATCCAAGCTCGCTGTCCATCCACACAACATCTGCTTCGAACTGGTCGGACACATCAATACCAGCCTCTGCAGCAGCCAACACATCGCCTCTAGATAGGTCGATTTCATTGTTCACTACAACGGTTACGGCTTCCCCCGTGGAAGCCGAGGGCAGTATTTCACTACCAAAAATAATTTGCCGAATTGTCGTGGTCTGATTTGAGGGGTGTGATACGACTTTCTGCCCCGGTTTGACTGAGCCGGCTGCTATGGTGCCTGCGAAGCCTCGAAAGTCGCTGTTTTGTCGGTTTACCCATTGTATAGGCATCACATAGCCTCCATCTGGCTCGCTGCAGGAAATCTCGATTTCTTCGAGATACTGAAGTAATGGAGTGCCTGTATACCAAGGTGTTTTCTGGGATTTCTTTATGATGTTGTCGCCATGCCTGGCTGATATCGGAATGGGCATAATCGTTTCAAATGCCAGTGGTACCGCCATCGATTTATATTCAGATACTATTTTTGAAACAGCGTCCGATTTGTAGTTAATCAGGTCTATTTTGTTGATTGCCAAGACGATGTGTCTAATACCTAGCAAAGAAACAATGAAGGAATGACGCCGGGTTTGTTCTGACAGTCCTCGACTTGCATCCACAAGCAGGATCGCGATCTCGGCGGTCGATGCTCCGGTAACCATGTTTTTTGTGTATTCTTCATGTCCTGGCACATCCGCTATTCTGAAGCTTCTTATCGAGGTGTTGAAAAAGCGATAAGCGACATCAATAGTTATGCTCTGCTCTCTTTCTGCTGAAAGCCCATCCAATAAGAGAGAAAAATCGATTTGATCATCACTGGTTCCATGCCGCTTTGAAAGATTCTTCAAATGCGCCAATTGATCTTCTTTAATCAGATTCGCTTCAAACAGTAGACGCCCTATGAGTGTGCTTTTGCCGTCGTCCACGCTACCGCAGGTCATCAGTTTTACCGAGCGTGATGATAGACTTGTTGATCTCTGGCTTTGATGAAAACGAGAGGGCATTAGAAATAGCCTTCTTGTTTCTTTTGTTCGAGTGAGCTCAGTTCATCAGTATCGATTGTCCTACCATGGCGTTCGCTCCACTTGAATTCTTCAAGTTCTTTTAGTACTTGATGTGGGGTCTCGGCATTTGACTCAATAGCTCCGGTGAGTGGAAAGCATCCAAGCGTCCGGAATCGTATCCTTTTGCTTTCTATTTTTTCATTTGGCAACAATTGGATTCTGTTGTCGTCTGCCATCATGATAAAACCGTCGCGGACTACTACTGGGCGCTCTGCCGCGTAATAGAGAGGAACTAATTCCAGGTTTTCCTGTTCTACGTACAACCAAATATCTTGCTCAGTCCAGTTCGAAAGAGGAAATACCCTTATACTTTCCCCAGGGTGCTTCAGCGCATTATAAGTTTGCCATAGTTCAGGGCGCTGATTTTTCGCGTCCCAGTGATGTTCCATATTGCGAAAGGAGAATATTCTTTCTTTCGCCCTACTGCTTTCCTCGTCCCGCCTAGCGCCACCAAATGCCACATCAAATTTATGCTGATTGAGTGCTTGCTTTAGCGCCTGAGTTTTCATGATATCTGTATGTATCCTGCTGCCATCAACAAAGGGATTGATGTTGCGCCTGACGCCCTCCGGATTCACATATACAAACATTTGAAGGTCTTGCTGCGATCGTACTCTCTCGCGAAAGGTGTACATCTCTTTAAATTTCCAGAGCGTGTCAATATGAAGCAGCGGGAAAGGTGGCTGTGCTGGTGCGAATGCTTTTCGAGCAAGGTGTAGCAAAACCGAAGAATCTTTGCCGATCGAATAAAGCAAAACCGGGTTTACAGCCTGGACATAGGCCTCTCGAAAGATGTGAATTGCTTCTGCTTCGAGATCTTGTAAATGTGAGCGCATAAGATATTAAGTAAGCTCGGCTGGATAGTGCCGTACAGAAAGCTCCATCGCTGAAATCATGTGTAGGCTATATCAGTGATTTTCTCACTTTCTGTCGTCGATGCCGATTGCACCGCTCGTGAGAATCGGCGAGGCGTCAATCTTTTCAGCATCCATCATAGATGCGATACGCTCCACAGAAGACAGGAGCAGGCGCTGTTCCCACGATTCGAGCTTTCTGAGTTCTGCCAGAAAATTATCTTGCAAAAGATCCGGAGACTCGTCATGCCGCCTCAGGCCTTCATCAGTTACGGTGATCAGCACTGAACGACCGTCACTGTCTGATTTTATGCGTTTTACCAGGCCTCGCTTTTCCATTCTATCTATAAGGTTTGTCACGGTGCCTTGCGACAGCAGAATTTCGCGAGCGATGCTCGTTGGGGTCGGTTTCTCAAGCTTTACTATGGCCGCGATGACCAGCAATTGAGATGTTGTTAGACCAGATGATTTATGTAGTTGCTTGGAGTGTAAGTCGATAGCACGAGTGATGCGCCGTAGCGCTATTAGGAGATCTTCATAGTCTTTCATGCTGTTTACGTTATTTTTTTGTTGTTTATCTCATGTTAAGTCTATCGTACTGCCTCAAATCGACCAAAAGCGGGCCCTGACGCCACTCTGCTCTCGTTTGGTTCTAGGTAGTTTGATATAGAAGTAATATCAGTGATTCATCTGTTAGCTTCTTTAGTTTTTCGGTGAATTATTCTCATAAAATGTTGATTATATTGATTTAAATTCTTATTTCTACGTTTTTTTCTTTTTTAGGGGCTGAAAAAATAATTTCAATACGTTATATTCCTCGACTCATCTTCTAGCCACCCGAGGAACCAATGTTTCGAAAGAAGCCACTCGCACTCGCAATTACGCTCACTAGTCTGTCCGCCTCACCAGCTCATAGCCAAATTGAAGAAGTTATTGTTACTGCGACTAAACGTCCTGAAAGCCTCCAGGATGTGCCGGTCGCAGTGTCTGCAATTCAGGAGGAAACGCTGGATCAATTAGGGGTCTCCAACTTTGAAGACTATTTGATTCAATTGCCCAACGTGACCGCCGGAGGCAGTGGCCCTGGCCAAAATACGATATACATTCGCGGAGTTGCATCGACAACGCCAGGTTTAACGACAGCTGGCGTGGCAGGCCTTGCGCCGAATGTCGCGCTGTATCTTGACGAGCAGCCGTTGGCTCAACCTGGCCGCAATCTTGACGTTTACGCAGCGGATCTTGCTCGAGTTGAAGTGCTGTCCGGACCGCAGGGCACACTTTTTGGCGCGAGTTCCCAGGCGGGCACAGTTCGGCTGATTACTAACAAACCTGATCCCTCTGCGACTCGCGCTAATATGAAGGTGGGTACTGCTTGGACCAAAAGCGGTGAGATGAGCAACAATGTTGAAGCCGTGGTCAACTTGCCAGTGAGTGATAGCCTGACTTTGAGGGGAGTAGTGTTTGTTGACAATCAAGGTGGCTATATCGACAACGTGCCCGGGACGCTCAACCTGACCCAGAGTGGCCGGTTCCGGCCTGCGGGCACGGTGCGTGCAAATGGTGTTCCGGTTTCATCTGGTCGGGCCGGATTTCAGTCGACGGCTGATCTCAGCGGTGTAACCTTCCTCGATGCGGACAATGGCGCGCAAGCAGAAGAGAACTTTAACGACGCTGTCTATTCAGGCGCGCGTCTCACCGCGCTGTGGGAATTCAGCCCAGATTGGAGTCTCACTGTTGCGCATATGCGTCAGAACGTAGAGGCCGATGGGGTGTTCTTTGCAGACCCAACCGTTGGTGATCTGGCGATTCAGCGTTATGAAAATGACCGGCTGGAGGATTCTTTTAACAACACCAATTGGACGCTTGAGGGTCGAATCGGGGAGTTAGAAGCTATTTACACTGGCGCATTCACTGATCGTGAGGCTGATCAGATGGTCGATTACGCAGACTACATGTTTGTTGGCCAATATCTTCCCTACTATGTCTGTGATGGCAGTGTGACTTATCCTTCCGGAGATCCTTCAGGTACCTGTCAGGCACCTAACATGTTTGTGAACAGCCTTACTGAAACTGATGTGAATACGCATGAGTTGCGCTTCTCTACAGATGCAAATAGTGCTTTCAGAGCGACCTTTGGAGGGTTCTACAGTGACTTGGAATTGCGCGAAGTAAACAGTTTCACCTATCTTGGTTCGAGGAATGCTGTCGCGTTTAACGGTGCAACAGGCTTTGGGCCGAATTTTTCAGCACAAGGTGCTAACGTAAAATACTCCGGACAATGGCCAGACGGCGTTATTTTCCGCAATGACGTGTTGCGCACGGATGAGCAACAGGGTTTGTTCGGTGAGGTGACCGTTGACCTGAACGACTCTTTTTCATTGCTATTAGGGGCTCGCTGGTTCGATATCAGCGTTGATCTTCAGGGAAGCGCTGCGGGGTCGTTCGGCAACTTTGGCGCGACACAAGACAACAATGCCGGCAATAATTTGGATCAATTGTTCAGTGCGCCCAATCCGGACACGGCATCGACCGATGGCACTATTACAAAATTCGGTCTTAACTGGACTCCCAACAGCGATCAGCTATTTTACTTTACGTTTTCTGAAGGATTCAGGCCCGGCTTGCTCAACAGACCCGGTGGCGCTACTAATCCCGCCGGTACCTTCAGTGTTCCGTTCGCGGTGGATACTGATGATCTGACTAACCTGGAAATCGGTTGGAAAACAGACTTGCTGGATAATAGGCTGCGCTTCAACGCCGCTGTGTTTTGGTCGGATATTGAAAGGTTACAGACTACGATCTTCGATCCAAGTATTACGAACCTGTTTTTCTCCGATAATGCAGCGGATGCTGACGTCACCGGGTTTGAGGGCGACTTTATTTGGGCGCCGGCATCGATTCAGGGACTGACAGTGACTGGTGCGTTCTCTTTCCTTGATACCGAAATCACGCGGGTCATTACTCCCACTGACGACGTTAGATTGGGCGATCCTTTGGCGTTTGCGCCGGAGTTTCAGCTTAATCTGCGCGCCCGCTATGAATGGGATCTTGGGGGAGGAAGAGTGGCGCACATCATGCCGCATGTCACTCATTCTGACGAGGCGTATAGCGATATCATTACTATCAATCGCGACCGTATGCCCGACTGGACAATGTGGGGAGTTACTGGAGGAGTTTCTGTTGAACAATGGTCGGCAGAATTCTTCATCGATAATCTCACTGATGAGCGTGCCGAACTCGCGCGTTCCTTCATTTATGACCGTCAGCGGGTCACCTATGCGAGACCATTTACTGCGGGCATGAGGCTGCGATACGACTTCTAGTGTAGCAGTTTCCTTCACTACACAATTAGAGGTGGGCGCCATTTGCGGCGCCTTCTGTGTTATCAGGGAGGATATTATAGTCATGCCAGTGGCCGAGCCCGATCAACAGCTTCGCCAAATTCAGAAGAGCATCGAACTCGGAGATTACGAGGCAGCTCTCTTGCTTCTTTCCAACCTGCCGGAATCTGATTCTTCCTCACCAGATTTTCTCTACATGCAGGCGGTTTGTTACCGTTATTGTCGTAGGTTTGAAGACGCTCTTGACACTCTTAGGCGGCTAAAGTCAACAGCTCCGGAACACGGGCGAGCATATCAGGAAGAAGGGCACATCTATCGAGCTCTGAGCAAAAGCGCATTGGCTTTGAAGGCATATGAAAGGGCCTGCGCTCTCAATCCAGCCCTGACAGCGAGTTTCAAGGCTCGATCCGATCTTTTGAAGCAAGAAGGTCAGTTTGCTCTTGCTAGCAGTATAGACGCGCAGATAGAGCATCTAACAAAGCTGCCCCATCCTCTTGTTGCCGTGATAGATTTGATGTCTCAGGGAAAGCTTCTCCGAGCGGAAGAGCTTTGCAAAGAGTTTATGCGCTCGAACCCACGCTACGTGGAAGGAATGCGTCTGCTTGCAGATATTGCGATGCGCTTTGGCGTATTGGACGACGCGGAATTCTTGTTAGAGAGTGCGATTGAATTAGAGCCTGATAACAAGCGTTTACGGATAGACTACATCGGAGTACTGAGAAAAAGGCAACAGTTTGAAAAAGCACTGTCGCAAGCAAAAAGTTTACTCGAGTCTCAATCTGGCAATCTGCAATTCAGATCAATCTTTGCGATCGAATGTATGCAATCGGGAGATTTTGAGCGAGCAGTTGCTGAATTTGATGCGATTCTCCAACTGCTCCCTAAAGATCCGACTACCTTGATTTCAAAAGGACATGCCTTAAAAACCCTAGGCGACTCCTCCGCGGCTATTGCCTGCTACCAGACTGCGCTAAAAGGCGATCCGGAGAGGGGAGAAGCCTTTTATTCGCTTGCCAATTTGAAGACTTATCGATTTACAGAAGCTGAGTTATCAGAATTAGCGGTATTGGCAAATAATCCAAACTTGTCTTTCAAAGATCGGGTTTACGTGCATTTTGCGCTGGGCAAGGCTTTTGAAGATAAGCACGAGTATGCGGCCGCTTTCGACCACTATGAAGCGGGTAACTCAATGAAAAAAGCGCAGAGTCGCTACAACGCAGAGCAAATGACCAACGAGCTTGCGGCGCAGACTAAGGTCTTCACGGCGGATTTTCTAGAGTCTTCTCGCAATTTTGGGCATCAAGCCGATGATCCGATCTTTATTCTGGGATTGCCACGCGCCGGGTCCACCTTGCTTGAGCAAATTTTGTCCAGTCATTCAGATGTGGACGGGACTCTTGAGCTTCCGAATGTACTGTCACTCTCACAGAAGCTTCGGCGTCAAAAAATTCAGGGAGTCTGCCCAGGCTATCCCTTCATCTTGGAGCGATTAACAGGAAATGATTTTGCCGAATTCGGTAGAAATTACATAAACGACACGCGCTGTCATCGAAAGGGTGCTCGCCGCTTTATCGATAAGATGCCGAATAATTTTCGGCATGTCGGTTTGATTAAACTGATGTTGCCGAATGCAAAAATTATAGATGCGAGGCGCAACCCGATGGATTGCTGTTGGAGCGGTTATAAGCAATTGTTTGCTGAAGGGCAAGAGTTCACTTATGACCTTAGCGATATTGGCCACTATTATCAGGATTACGTGAATCTAATGAATCATTGGGATGACGTACTGCCTGGGTTTGTACTCAGGGTAAACAATGAGGACGTCATTGATGATTTAGAAGGACAGGTTAAAAGAATTCTGGATTTCTGCGAGTTACCTTTTGAAGATGCGTGCCTGAATTTCCATATGACCGACCGGAGTGTTCGAACGCCAAGTTCGGAGCAAGTTCGTCGGCCAGTAAACCGATCAGGCGTCGGGCAGTGGAAGCCTTTTGCCAACTATCTGGAACCACTTAAAACCGCTTTAAGTGACGGGCTTGCTCAATTGTCGTAATAAACGAGCCGAATTATGAAAACGACAAAGATTAGTGGTAAAGGGGATATGCTAACCTCTATCGATAGACCAGTATTTTTCACAGCGTCAGGACTGATCGTTTTGTTTTGCGTTCTCGGAGGCGTTTTTAGCTCGGAATCTGCTGTTGTCTTCGCAAGACTTCAGAACTGGCTTGTCGTAAATGTTGGCTGGTATTACATTTTGGTTGTCGCGATTTTCTTCGCGTTTATTGTGTATCTCGCTCTAAGTCGCTTTGCGAATATCAAACTTGGGCCTGATGACTCCAAGCCAGATTACTCATACCAAAGCTGGATCGCGATGTTGTTCAGTGCTGGCG
>Ga0255743_10002519_pt1 | contig 15095 bp, 10 predicted proteins | sample 101ome_19_FD_179950 | JGI IMG/M metagenome (GOLD analysis project Ga0255743, IMG submission 179950) | Coastal salt marsh microbial communities from the Groves Creek Marsh, Skidaway Island, Georgia - 101405AT metaG (version 2) | ecosystem: Environmental > Aquatic > Marine > Intertidal zone >... | reverse complement strand
TGCAGTTAAAGATCCACCGCCATTTTCATCATTTAACTTCGCTGCTCGTTCTAGCAATCTACTGTGTAAGTAAAACACATCTCCTGGGAACGCTTCCCTTCCTGGAGGTCTTCTCAATAATAATGACATTTGTCTATATGCTACGGCCTGTTTTGACAAATCATCATAAACTATCAATCCGTGCATTCCATTATCTCTAAAAAACTCACCCATTGCACAACCAGTATATGGAGCTAGGAATTGAAGTGGAGCAGGATCAGAAGCAGTGGCAGCTACAACAATTGAATACTCCATTGCGCCAGCATCTTCTAAAGTCTTAACTATCTGAGCTACTGTCGATCTTTTTTGACCAATTGCTACATATACACAATATAATTTTTTTGACTCATCATCTGATTTGTTAATTTCTTTTTGATTAATAATAGTGTCAATTGCGATAGCAGTTTTTCCAGTTTGTCTATCACCAATAATTAATTCCCTTTGACCTCTTCCAATTGGAATTAAACTATCAATTGCTTTCAAACCTGTTTGCATTGGTTCATTAACTGATTTCCTTGGAATAATTCCTGGAGCTTTAACTTCAACTCTTTTTTTCTCTTTAGAATTAATAGGACCTTTACCATCAATCGGATTCCCTAAGCCATCAACAACTCGTCCTAAAAGTTCTTTGCCAACTGGAACGTCAACAATTTCACCTGTTCTTTTTACTGTATCTCCTTCTTTAATATGTGAGTCATCTCCAAAAATAACTACACCAACGTTATCAGTTTCAAGGTTAAGTGCCATACCTTTTGTTCCCTCAGAAAACTCAACCATTTCACCAGCTTCAACGTTATCTAATCCGTAAATTCTGGCAATACCATCTCCTACGGAAAGTACTTGTCCAACCTCAGAAACTTCAGCGTCTTTACCAAAATTTTTTATCTGATCTTTTATTACTTTTGTTATTTCAGAAGGGTTAATATCCATTTTTATCTCCTACAAGTTATTTAATATTTTGTTAAATTTGGCCTTAGCAGTATCATCTACCATTAAGCTACCAATTTGAAGTTTAGCTCCAGAAATTAAACTTGGATCAAATTTAAAATCTAAATTAACTTTCTTTTTTAGAACATTATTAAGCATATCTTCAATTTCTTTAATTTGAGCTTCTGACATTTTAGTTGGCATAGATACTACGGCATTCAATTCACCTCTAAAATCTGACAATATATTTTTAAAATCTTTAACAACTTTTTCTAAAAAAAAGATACGATTTTTCTCTACTAAGATTTTTAAAAAATTTACAAAGAGATTATTAAAATTATTTTTTTTACCAAGTTCCTCTATAACTTTTACTCTATCAATTTTTTTTAAAGTTGGATTTGTTATAAATTTCTTAAAATCAATAGACTGATTTAGAGCAGCATCGATAAATTTTATATTTTGCTCAATTTGATCTAAAACTTTTTCTTCATTACCTATCTCAAACAAAGAAAGCGCATATCGTCCAGCTGCATCTGCAAAATTACGAGTATTTTGAGTCAAAATTATCCCTTTTTTGGCCAGTTAATTATCATTGAGGAATAGCCATATCAAGCCAGATCTAGTGGACAAGATGTCATAATTAAACAAAATTTATCGGATCTACGTCAACTTGAAGTTTCAAATTCTTGGGTAATTGAGCAAGTTCAAGTTTTTTTTTAATTTGAGCTTGTGGGGTAACTTTGGGGTTGTATTTTATTAGCAATCGGAAGCGAAAATCTGATTTTATTTTTGAAATCGCTGCTGAAACTGGACCATATATTTCAATGAGTTCATTCTTGGGCAAAATTTGTTTTAATTGAACTGCACACTTTTTAACTTGAAAACTGTTTTTACCTGAAAGAACGATAGATATAAATTTATAAAAAGGCGGTAAATTAGAGTGTTCTCTGAAATCAATTTCTTTTTGGTAAAAACTATTTGAATTAGATTTTTTTAAAGATTCAAAAAGACTATTTTTATCATCAAATGTTTGTAAAAAAATTTTAGACTTTTTATTAAAACGACCTGCTCTTCCAGATAATTGGTATAATAATTGATAATTTTTTTCTGATGACCTTATATCATTTCCAAGAAATCCACTGTCACAATTCACAGCTACAATACAATTTAAATGTTTAAAATTAAAACCCTTTGAAATAATCTGAGTTGCTACAATTATTTTAGTTTTATTATTTTCGATATTTTTTAATTTTTCTGAAAATGCATTATACTCAGTCAAATCACTTGAAAGAATATCTGCATCGTAACCTTTAAATTTATGTTTTACTTCTTCAAATACTTTTTCTAATCCTAAACCATAAAACTTAAATTTACATTTCAAATCATCATTACATTCTCTTTCGAGTTTGGTTGAATAATTACAATAATGACATAGAGCAGTATTATCTCTTTTATGATAAACTAATCCAACAGAACATTTTGGACATTCCAATCTTTTCATGCATTTGTAGCAAAAAATAAATGTTGAGTGTCCTCTTCGATTTAAAAAAAATAAAACCTGATCTCCAGTCTTTAGATAGTTTTTAACTTCTTTAACTACTAATTCAGAAATAAAATTATTTTCAGAAATATTTTCTTTGGTTAATTTTATAGTTTGAATCTCTGGTAACTCAGATTGATTGAAGCGATTTTTCAAAGAAAAAAAATTATATTTTTTATTTTTTGAATTATAAAAAGTTTCAACTGAAGGAGTGGCGCTAATTAAAAAAATAGGGAATTGATCTATCGAGGCTTGTAGAATTGCCATATCTCTTGCATTGAAAGATACACCTTCTTCTTGTTTGTACGAGGCATCGTGTTCTTCATCAATAATAATTAACTTTAAATTTTGAAAAGGAAGAAATAAAGCTGATCGAGCCCCTAGAATAAGTTTAATTTCATTTTTAAATATACCTTTCCAAATTTTTTTTTTAATTTTATCTTTTATTCCAGAGTGCCAAATGGCAGGTTCATATTGAAAAAAATCTTTAAATCTTTTTGCAATTTGTTCACTCAGTCCCTTTTCTGGAAGTAAAACTAAAACTTGATAATTTTCTTCTAGAGCTTTTTTGATAATTTCAAAATAAATATGAGTTTTTCCTGACCCTGGAATTCCTTGAAGTAAATTTGCTGAATATTTTTTAAAATCTATTTGTTTTTCAATATTTTTTAAAATATCTTCTTGCTCTGAATTTAAATTTGTATTTAAGTTAATTTTTGGTTTAAACTCTGAAAAATCATTAATTTTTTTTAAACCTTTTTCAAAACTTTTTAGCCCATTCTTGTATAAAAATAAGTTCAGAACCAATCCTTTTTTAATAAGATTGTAATTTGACATTTGTTTTATAAAATCAATTTTATTTATTGAAAACGCAGGAAGATCTAAAATTTTAATAATTTTTTTTATTATAATCTCTTTTTTTATGGGCTTAGAATTAAGGCTCCATATAACTCCAATAATTTCGTTATTTTTAAAGGGTACTGATACTATATTCCCAACTTCTACTTTTTGATCTATTTTATATGTAAAGGTTTGATCAAAATTTAATGGTAATAGAACATCAACTAGCATAATAAATTTGTAAAATTAAAAAAAACTTATAAATTTTATTTATGAAAATATACATTGACTCATCAGATATTAAAGAAATCAAAGAAATTAATAAAACAAAATTAGTGGATGGAATTACAACAAACCCCTCATTAATTGCAAAACAAAACAAAGATATAAAAACTATTCTTAAAGAGATATGCAAAGAAATAAAGGGTCCTGTTAGCGCTGAGGTTACAGCAACTGATTATTTGGGGATGTTAAGAGAAGCTAAAGTTTTAAAAAAAATTGCCAAAAATATTGTTATAAAATTACCACTAACTTTCGATGGTTTAATGGCTTGTTCTGAACTTTCAAAAAAAGGTATTAAGACAAATGTTACTTTGTGTTTTTCTGTTACCCAAGCACTTCTGGCAGCTAAATGTGGCGCAACTTTTATATCGCCATTTATTGGTCGACTAGATGATATTGGGCAAAGTGGTGTTAAATTAATCTCTGATATTAGAAAAGTCTTTGATAATTATAAAAATCTAAAAACTCAAATTTTATCTGCCTCTATCAGAACTACAGAACATGTAAAATCTGTTGCCATAGCAGGATCAGATATTGCTACCATACCTCCAAAAATATTTCATGAAATGTATAAACACGACTTAACTGAAAAAGGTTTAAAAATATTTTTAGATGATTGGAAAAAGACTAATCAAAAGATTAGTTAGTTACATATGAATTGGTCTTTTATCTACTGCTAATGCAGCTTCCTTGACAGCCTCGGTTAATGTTGGGTGTGCATGACATGTTCTGGCAATATCTTCTGAACTTGCCCCAAACTCCATAGCTAATGCTAACTCAGCAATTAAATTACCTGCATCTGGACCCACAATATGAACACCAAGTACTTTATCTGTTTTCTTGTCTGCTAAAATTTTTACAAATCCATCTGCTTCATCATTAACTTTTGCTTTAGAATTTGCCATAAACGGAAACTTACCTACATTATAATCAATTGAAGATTTTTTTAATTCTTCTTCTGTTTTACCAACCGAAGCAACTTCAGGATGAGTATAAACGACATTTGGAATAACATCATAATTGACATGCCCAAATTTTCCTGAAATCATTTCTGCTACTGCTATACCTTCCTCTTCAGCTTTATGGGCAAGCATAGGACCAACAACTACATCTCCAATTGCATATATATTTTCAACATTTGTTTTAAAATGTTTATCAATTTTTACTCTTCCTTTTTCGTCTTTTTCAATATTTATACTTTCTAAATTCAAACCTTCAGTATTAGGTTTTCTTCCGACGCACACTAAAACAACATCAGCCTCTAAAGTATGATTTGCACCATCTTTTTCAAACTGAACAACCGCACTACTACCGTTATTTTGTACTCCACTGACTTTGGATGAAAGATTAAATTTCATACCTTGTTTTTTTAGAATTTTATGAAAACTATCCGAAACTTCTTTATCCATTCCTGTTAAAATATGATCCATATATTCTACAACCTCAACTTCAGCTCCAAGTTTCATCCAAGCTGAACCAAGTTCAAGTCCAATTACACCGCCGCCAATAACTACCATTTTATTTGGAACTTTTTGAAAATCTAACGCTCCAGTTGACGATACGATAACTTTTTCATCAATTTGAATATTTGGTAGTGTTGCAACAGATGAGCCAGTGGCAATAATAATATGCTTGCCTTTTATTTGACTTTGAGACCCATCAGAATTTTTTATTTTAATAGTATCTTTTGTTTCAAAACTTCCATGTCCTTTTATGTACGTTACTTTATTTTTTTTAAATAAAAACTCTATACCCTTTGTTAACCCATCTACAGTCTTGGTTTTATGACTCATCATTTTTAAAACGTCTAGTGAGAGACCTCCGGTCATAATACCCATTTTATCAAATTCTTTATTTGCTTTATGAAACATTTCAGCTGAATGAAGAAGTGATTTTGAAGGTATGCAACCTACATTTAAACAAGTGCCACCAAGTGATCCTCGAGATTCAATACAAGCTGTTTTGTGACCTAATTGCGCAGCTCTTATTGCACACACATATCCACCTGGGCCCCCACCAATTACAACTACGTCAAAATTTTCCATTATAAATTTAAAAACAATCTTCTTGGATCTTCTAGAATTTCTTTCACTCTAACCAAAAATGAAACTGCTTCTTTACCATCAATAATTCTATGGTCATATGATAATGCTAAATACATCATTGGCCTGATTTCAATCTTTCCATTTATTACTACTGGTCTTTGAACAATATTATGCATGCCCAATACACCTGATTGTGGTGGGTTTAATATTGGGGTAGATAGCATTGATCCATAAATTCCACCGTTAGTAATTGTAAAAGTCCCACCCTGAAGTTCGTCTATTGATAATTGTCCTTCTCTTGCTTTTCCTCCAAGTGCAATTATTTCTTTTTCAATGTCAGCAAAAGACATTTGATCTGCGCTTCTTACAACAGGAACGACTAAGCCTTTATCTGTTCCAACTGCAACACCAATGTTATAAAAATTTTTATAAACTATTTCCTCATCTTGGACTTCTGCATTTACTGCTGGGAAAGTTTGTAAAGCATTTACACATGCTTTTACAAAAAAAGACATAAAACCTAATTTAACACCATAAATTTTTTCAAACTCTTCTTTATTATCTTTTCTTATCTGCATGATCATAGACATATCAACTTCGTTAAAGGTTGATAACATTGCAGCTGTATTTTGAGCTTCTTTTAATCTTTTAGCTATCGTTGCTCGAAGCCTAGACATTTTGACTCTCTCCTCAGGTCCCTTATCTTGAAATTTTTTATCTAATCCTGGGTTAAGTCCCATCAAACCAATAAGATCGCTTTTTAAAATTTGGCCTCTTTTACCACTGCCACGAATATCTGATATATCTATTTTATTTTCTGCAATAACTCTTTTGGCTGCTGGTGAAGGTTCATTCAATTTTTTTTCTACATTAAGATGAACAACCTTAGGCTTTTCTTCTTTAACTTCCTTTTCTAAAATTAATTCTTCTTTTGTTGTCTTAATTTTTACATCTTTTTCTTCTTTTTTTTTCGGAGTTTCAGAGCCCGCTTCACCTATTGCACCTAATTTAGCTCCCACTTCTACTGTATCACCTTCTTTAATACTAATTTCTGACAAAACTCCACTGGACGGAGAAGTAACTTCAACACTAACTTTATCAGTTTCTAATTCAACTAATGGCTCATCTTCACTTACAGAATCTCCAATACTTTTAAGCCACTTTGCAACAGTAGCTTCAGTAACTGACTCTCCAAGTGTAGGGACTAAAATTGGTGCGCTCATTATATAGTTATCGCTTTTGTAACAATTTCTTGTTGTTGGGCAAGATGTTTTTTTAAATAACCTGTAGCAGGTGAAGCAGAAGGGCTTCTGCCGCTGTATGTAATTTTTTTTGATTTTGCCTTAATGATTTCAAGTGTACGATTAATATATCTTTCAACGTGATTCCAGCATCCCATATTTTGTGGCTCTTCTTGGCACCACACAAAATTTTTGGCGTTTTTAAATCTACTTAAATGTCTTGCTAAAGTTTTTGCTGGAAAAGGATATAATTGTTCAATACGAACTAGCTGAACTTTATTAGCTTTAAGTTTTTCTCTTTCATCAACTAAGTCGTAATAAATTTTACCAGTACACATAACTACTCTTTCAATTTTATCATCTTTTTCTAATGGTATCATATTATATTGAGAAAACTCCGCCTTGTCAGATAAAACACGATGAAAAGAGTTGTCTTTTGTAAAGTCCTCTATCTCTGAGATACATCTTTTATGTCTTAATAAAGATTTTGGAGTAAAAATTACCAATGGTTTCCTAAATGGTCTATGAATCTGTCTTCTTAGAGCATGAAAATAATTTGCAGGAGTTGTGCAATTTACAATTTGAATGTTTTCTTGTGCGCAAGCTTGTAAGTATCTTTCTACTCTTGCAGAAGAGTGTTCCGGACCTTGCCCTTCATAACCATGTGGTAATAACATTACTAATCCACTAGCTCTTGTCCATTTTTTTTCACCTGAGCTTATAAATTGATCAAATATAACTTGAGCACCGTTTGCAAAATCTCCAAATTGTGCTTCCCATAACACCAATGTATCAGGATCGGTTAAAGAGTATCCGTATTCAAAACCTAAAACGCCCATCTCTGATAACAAACTATCTATAATTTCTACTTTACCTTGTTTTGAAGATATATTTTTTATTGGATAATATCTTTCACCTGTAACTTGATCATTAATTCCAGCATGTCTATGACTGAACGTTCCTCTAACTGTATCTTGTCCAACTAGCCTAACACCATATCCCTCATCTGATAAGCTTGCTAATGCTAAGGTTTCTGCTAGTGCCCAGTCAATTTCTTTTCCGGTTTTTAACATCTTTAATCTATTTTCAAAAATCCTTGAGATAGTTTTGTGAGGGTTAAATGTTGTTGGTATTGTGCTTATTTTTCTTCCTATAGTTCTTATTTTTTTTAAATCTATACCTGTTACTCCCCTCCTATCATGACCTAATTCTGATGAGAATTTTGACCAAACTCCAGTAAACCAATCGTGTTCATTTGAAATATATTTTTTTGAAGCATTAAATTCTTTATCCAATTTTTTCTGATAATCCTGTTTTTCTTTTATAAAATCATTTTCAGATATCGTTTTCTCATCAATAAGTTTTTTTGCATAAATTGATAAAGTAGAATTTTGCTGCTTAATTTTTTTGTACATAATTGGCTGTGTAAAAGATGGTTCATCACCTTCATTATGACCAAATTTCCTGTAACAAAATATATCAATTACAACATCTCTTCTAAATTTTTGTCGATATTCTGTAGCAACTTTAGCACAATAAGTTACTGCTTCAGGGTCATCACCATTTACATGAAAAATTGGTGCCTGAACCATTTTTGCAACTTCTGAAGGGTATGGAGAAGATCTAGAAAACTCAGGTTGTGTTGTAAAACCAATTTGATTATTCACAATAATATGAATTGTTCCTCCAATATTATGTCCTGTCAAACCGGACATTGCAAAACACTCAGCAACAATACCCTGGCCTGCAAATGCGGCATCGCCATGTAATAGAATAGGGATAACTTGAATTCTGTCTTTGTCTTTATGAAAGTCTTGTTTTGCTCTTGTTTGTCCCAAAACAACAGGATTTACTGCTTCTAAATGTGATGGATTAGCTGTCAAACTAACGTGTACTAAATTTCCATCAAACTCTCTATTTGCTGATGCACCTAAATGATATTTTACGTCACCAGATACTCCTCCACTTGCTATTCCTGGGTCACCTGCAAACTCTTTAAATATTTTTTTTAGAGGTTTTTGAATTACATTTGTTAAAATATTTAACCTGCCTCTATGAGGCATGCCAATCTTAACCTCTTTACAACCTAATGCTCCACCTCTTTTTATAATTTGTTCCATAGCTGGAATGAGCGACTCACATCCATCTAGTCCAAATCTTTTAGTTCCTACATATTTTTTTGCTAAATATTTTTCAAACCCATCAGCCTCAATTAATCTATTTAAAATTGCTTTTTTACCCCGATCTGTAAAATGAATTTCTTTATCTTTACCCTCTATACGTTGTTGGATCCAACTTTTTTCTTCTGGATCTGTCATATGCATAAATTCAAAACCAATGTTTGAACAATAAGTTCTATTTAGTATTTCTAAAATCTCCCTTAAAGTTGCATATTTTAAACCTAAAACGTCATCCAAAAAAATTTTTTTATCGAAATCTTTTTCAGTAAAACCATATGATTTAGGATCTAATTCAGCAGCATATTCTTTTTTAATTAAACCTAACGGATCAAGATCTGCATTTAGGTGCCCTCTTATTCTATATGCTCTGATCATCATAATCGCTCTAACAGAATCTTTAGTGCTTACTTCTGTTTCAACTGCTGAATTCAAAGGTTTTTCTTTTTCTATTTTTTCTTGAATTGAATGATTTAAATTTTCAGGAATAAATTTTTCGTAAATATCTAAATCAATATCAGAAATAGATTTTATCTTTTTTGGCGACCATGACGGTCCTGATAATTCTTTTTTAACTATATTATGTGTCTCATTTATACCCTCAAAATACTGTCTCCAGCTTTCTGGAATATCGCTAGGATTGTTGCAAAATTTTTCATACATTTCTTCAACATAGGATGAGTTAGATTTGCTTAAAAAAGATGTAGTTTGAAATATTTTATTTTTAGAAGCTGACATAATCTAAAGTTATTATATCAACCATTTAACACTGATTTCAATGTTTTTCCAATATCAGCGGGGGAGTCAGTGACTGTAATACCGCATGATTGCATCGTTTTAATTTTATCTTTAGCCCCACCTTTGCCTCCAGCTATAATTGCACCAGCATGACCCATTCTTCTTCCCGGTGGTGCAGTTATACCTGCAATAAAACCAACTGTTGGTTTTTTTATAGTATTGTTTTTTAAAAATTCTGCCGCTTCTTCTTCAGCTGACCCACCAATCTCTCCTATCATTATAATTGATTCAGTCTTTTCATCTTTTAAAAAGAGATCTAGACAATCTATAAAATTAGTCCCATTAACTGGATCCCCACCGATACCAATACAAGTTGATTGGCCTAATCCCACAGCAGTTGTTTGTGCAACAGCCTCATAAGTCAACGTACCTGATCTTGAAACAATACCCACTGTACCTTTTTTATGAATATGACCAGGCATAATTCCAATCTTACATTCCTCTGGAGTTATAATGCCTGGGCAATTAGGTCCGATTAATCTTGAATTAGAATTTTGTAACTTCTCTTTTACTTTAATCATATCGAGAATTGGGATTCCTTCAGTGATACAAACTATAAGTGGAATTTTTGCATCTATAGCTTCTTCAATAGCTGATGCAGCAAATTTAGCTGGAACATATATCATTGTAGCATCAGCACCAGTTTGATCTACTGCTTCTTGAACAGTATTGAAAACTGGTTTACCAAGATGAGTCTGGCCTCCTTTTTTTGGTGTTACTCCACCAACTAAATTAGTTCCATATGCTAAAGCTTGTTCTGAATGAAATGTTCCATTTGCACCTGTAAATCCCTGACATATTAATTTTGTATTTTTATTAACTAAAACTGACATTTATTTAATTGCCTCAACAATTTTTCTCGCAGCATCATTTAAATCATCTGCTGAAATAATCTTAAGACCTGAATTATTTAAAATTTCTTTTCCTTTTTCAAAATTTGTTCCTGCTAATCTTACAACCAATGGAATATTCAATTCTGTTTCTTTTGCAGCAGCAATTACACCCTCAGCAATTACATCACATCGCATAATACCTCCAAATATATTGATTAAAATTCCTTTAACATTTTTATCTGAAAGTATGATTTTAAATGCTGCTGTAACTTTTTCTTTAGATGCCCCGCCACCAACATCCAAAAAATTTGCAGGTTCTGATCCATATAAATTTATAATATCCATAGTTGCCATTGCTAGACCAGCTCCATTGACCATACAACCTATCTGTCCATCTAATTTTATATATGCTAAATCATATTTACTTGCTTCTATTTCCATAGGATCTTCTTCATTTAAATCTCTTAACTCAAGAATTTCAGGGTGTCTAAATAAAGCATTGTCATCAAAATTAATTTTTGCATCTAAACAAATTACCTTGTTATCCTTAGTAAGAATTAATGGGTTAACTTCTATTAAATTAGCATCAGTTTTAATTAATGATTGATACAAAGCTTGAATAATTTTTTTTCCATCTTCCAAAGCTCCTACATCAAGATTAAAAGGTTTTAGAATATTTAAAACATCATCCTCTTTTACCTTTTCCTCAACACTAACTCTCGTTGTAATAATTTTTTCAGGAGTTTTCGCGGCAACTTCTTCAATATCCATTCCCCCTTCGGCACTGGAAATAAATGCAATTTTTGAAGTTGCTCTATCAACCAGGCATGAAAGATAAAATTCTTTAACAATTTCAGATGCATCTTCTAAATATAATCTTTTTACCTCTCTACCTTGAGGACCCGTTTGATGTGTAACCAAAATTTTTCCAAATAATTTTTTGGCCTCTTTCTTTAATTCATCTAGATTGTTTACAACTTTAACTCCACCAGCCTTTCCTCTTCCTCCAGCATGAATTTGTGCTTTTAGTACAATTTTGTCTGTGGTAATTTTTTTAGCTGCTTCTTCTAATTGATTTAAACTAAGTATATGCACACCATTTGGAACTGGAGCGCCAAATTTTCTAAGTATTTCTTTTGCTTGATGTTCGTGAATATTCACTTTTATTTTAAAGAAGAGTCAATATTTTTTGCAGCATCTAGCAATTCATTTACAGCAGCAATTGAAATATCAAAGTTCTTTTTCTCCTCATCATCTAAATTTAATTCAACAACTTTTTCTATACCATTTGATCCGATTACAGCTGGTACACCGGCATATAGACCATTAACTCCATATTTATTTTCTAGATAAACAGCACACGGTAAAGTCTTTTTTAGATTTTTTAAATACGACTCCGCCATATCTACAGCTGAAGCTGCCGGAGCATAAAAAGCTGATCCATTTCCTAAAAATTTAACAATCTCCGCACCACCTTTTCTTGTTCTATCAATTATAGAATCTAATTTTTCTTTAGATAAAGTTCCATCTTTAACAAACTCCATTAAATTTTTTCCATCTACTATAGTTCTGTTAGGAACTGGCACCATGGTATCTCCATGACCACCAAGAACAAAAGAGTCAATTTTTTTAATGGGTACATTTAATTCTTTAGATAAAAATAATTTAAACCTAGAAGTGTCCAAAACTCCTGCCATACCAACTACTTTATTTTTCGGTAAACCAGAATATTTTTGTAATGCCATAACAATAACGTCTAATGGATTTGTAATACATATTACAAAAGCATTTGGTGAAGATTTTGCAATCCCTTCACCTACTTGTTTAATAATTTTTAGATTAGTTCCTAAAAGGTCATCTCTTGTCATACCGGGTTTTCTAGGAATACCTGCGGTAATTATAATTACATCTGAGTCTTTTGTGTCATCATAGTTATTAGTGCCTTTAAAATTAACATCAAAACCATCTATTGCTGATGATTGAGCAATATCTAATGCTTTCCCTTTGGCTACACCCTCTGCAACATCAAAAAGTACAACTTCTTTTGCAAGTTCTTTTAATCCAATTAAATGAGCCAAAGTTCCGCCAATTTGACCAGCTCCAATAAGAGAAATTTTTTTCATGATCGCTGTATATTTTAAGTAATTAAAAAATCAAAGACTAAATTGAAGCAGAAAAAGAGTATATTTTACAAGATGTTTAATAATGCAAAACTATATTTAACATTCTTCTTAAAGGTTCAGCGGCTCCCCAAAGTAACTGGTCTCCTACTGTAAATACATTTAGATATTCATCACCAATATTTAATTTTCTTATTCTCCCAACCGGAATATTAAGTGAACCACTTACTTTTGCTGGGCTTAATTCATTTATTGTTACTTCTTTTTCATTAGGAATTAACTTGGTCCATTTACTAGTTTGTTCAATGATAGACTCAATTTCATTAATAGGTAAATTTTTTTTTAATTTAACTGTTAATGCAGAACTATGGCATCGCATAGCACCGATTCTTACACAAGTTCCGTCAATTGGAATTGGCTTACTATTACCTAAAATTTTATTTGTTTCTGCATATGCTTTCCATTCTTCTCTAGATTGTCCATTATCTAATTTTTGATCAATCCAAGGTATTAAGCTTCCTGCTAATGGAACCCCAAAATAATCTACAGGAAATTCTTTTGAATTCATCTGATTATAAACTTTTTTATCTATATCCAATATTTCAGAAGAAGGATCTTTTAAAAGATCAATGGAACTTTCATGAAGCTTTCCCATTTGATTAATTAACTCTCGCATATTTTGAGCACCTCCTCCAGATGCTGCTTGGTAAGTCATAGAAGTGGCCCATTCTACCAAATCGTTTTTAAATAAACCGCCAATACCCATTAACATACAGCTTATGGTACAGTTAGCTCCAATAAATTCTTTTTTTCCGTCTTTTAAAGAATCTTCAATAAGATGTTTGTTAATTGGATCTAGAACTATTGTACTTTCTTTTTCCATTCGTAAATTTGAGGCAGCATCAATCCAAAATCCATTCCATCCACTATTTCTCAAATTTTTAAAAATTTTCTCTGTATAGCCACTGCCTTGGCAGCTTAAAATTACATCCATATTTTTAAGTTTCTCTATACTGAATGCATCTTGTAAAATATTTGACCCATTGCCTAAATTTGGGCCTTCTTGACCAGCTTGAGATGTAGAAAAAAAAACAGGCTCTTTAATATTTTTAAAATCTTTTTCCTCGGTCATTCTATTAATTAAAACAGAACCAACCATTCCTCTCCAACCTACGAAACCAACTCGTTCAACAGCCATAAACTAACTATAAATCAATTTTATATTAAATGTAAAATAAATTAGGGATGCTATTTCATTGTTGGCATGATGAATTCAGGATTATCCTTGATTCCAGAAGGCCACCTCGAAGTAATGGTTTTTAATTTAGTATAAAATCTAACTCCTTCAGGACCATGCATATGTTGGTCACCAAATAAAGAACGTTTCCAACCTCCAAAACTATGAAATGCCATAGGTACAGGTATTGGAATATTTACACCAACCATCCCAACTTTTATCTTGTTAGTAAAGGTTCTAGCACTATCACCATCACGGGTAAAAATAGAAGTACCATTGCCATATTCATGATTATTTATTAAATCAACTGCAGCATTAAAATCTTTTACTCTTACAACTGATAAAACTGGACCAAAAATTTCTTCTTTATAGATTCGCATTTTTTCTGTTACATTGTCAAATAAACATCCTCCAATATAAAAACCATTTTCATAACCCTGCAGTTTCAAATTTCTTCCATCAACTACAAGTTTTGCACCCTCTTTGATACCAAGATCAACATAGCCTCTGACTTTCTCTAAATGTTCTTTAGTAACGAGTGGTCCCATTTCAGAGGTTTTATCCATCCCGGGTCCGACTTTTAAGGCTTCTACTTTTTGTGATAACCTTTTTACAAGTTCATCTCCAATGTTACCTACTGCAACAGCAACTGACTGGGCCATACATCTTTCTCCAGCTGAGCCGTATGCAGCTCCCATCAAACCATTTACTGCTTGATCAAGATCTGAGTCTGGCATTACTACGCAATGATTTTTCGCACCACCTAAAGCCTGAACTCTTTTTTCATATCTTGCTGCATTCTCGTAAATATATTTTGCAATACCTGTTGAACCAACAAAACTAATTGCGCTAACATCTTTGTGTTCTAAAAGCGCATCTACAGATTCTTTATCTCCATTTATAATATTAAAAACACCATCAGGTAAACCTGCTTGTTTAAGTAAGTCAGCAAGCATCATTGAACAACTTGGATCTTTTTCAGATGGTTTTAGAATAAAAGTATTTCCACAAGCTAT
>Ga0255743_10002510_pt1 | contig 15121 bp, 15 predicted proteins | sample 101ome_19_FD_179950 | JGI IMG/M metagenome (GOLD analysis project Ga0255743, IMG submission 179950) | Coastal salt marsh microbial communities from the Groves Creek Marsh, Skidaway Island, Georgia - 101405AT metaG (version 2) | ecosystem: Environmental > Aquatic > Marine > Intertidal zone >... | reverse complement strand
AAATCTATTTCATCTGATATTATTGTGATGGGTAATGGTATTACTTCTCAATTTTTTTCTCTTATATTATCAAAAACAATCGGCGAGAGAATAAAAATCTCTCAGATAGACAAAGAAATTAAGTCTCAAGATTACGTTAGGGCCTTATCAATATCTCTTTCAACTGTCAACATATGTAAAGCACTGGATATTTGGAGTCTCATAGAACCGTATTGTTATCCTGTGAAAAAAATTATAGTTACACATAAGAGCATACATGAGGAGTCTAAAGGTAGTATTTTAGAATTTGATAATCACATTGACCATAATATTGCCTCTTACATCATAAATGAGAGTGATTTACGAAAAATTTTATCTCAGCAAATAGTAAATTATAAAAACATCGAATTGTTCGAAACAGAAATTAATAGTTTGGATATAGATAATAGGAGTGCAACAGTTTCTTCAGATCAATACGATTTCTCATCAAAGTTAATTGTTGCTGGCGATGGTAGATCATCAATAATCAAAAAAATTCTGGGCGCTAAATCAATAACTTGGGATTACGATCAAACAGCTTTATCATGTCTTATTACGCATTCTAAAAAAAACGATAATATTGCAATTGAAAACTTTTTAAACTCTGGTCCTATTGCTATTTTACCATTTGGAGATTACCAGTCTTCCCTAATTTGGTCGGGAAGTAGGAGTTTCATGAATAATTTAAAAAAGGCAGATATAGATCAACTTCTTGAAGAAGTTCAAACACAAACAAAAGACTATATTGGTGAAATAAGTAATATCGAAAACATTGGTTATTTTGATCTAAATTTTAGTATTATCCGAAAATTAATTGATAGGAGAGTTGCATTTATAGGTGACGCAGCGCACTCGGTTCACCCTCTAGCAGGTCAGGGTACAAATATTGGATTGAGGGATGTAGCGTATTTATCGGAAAATATTATAGACTCTATCAAATATGGTCTAGATTTTAGTGATAAAAATGCACTTCAAGAATATGAAAGAAAAAGAATGCCAGATATTGTAACTTCAGCAATGACATTTGATGCAATTAATCGTTTGTATTCAAATAATATTAGGGCGATTGAACCCTTAAAAGATTTTGCAATTAATTTTGTGAGTAAAGTTCCTACATTAAAAAAGAGTTTTGTTCAAGAGGGAGCGGGAACAAAAAAAGCTGACTCAAAATTGATACAAGGAGTACCATTAGGTTAGGTTTATAGTTAAAATTTTCTTGAGACTCCAACATTAAGAGCATTAGTAATTAAATTTACTGCTAAATCACCAACGCTATTATCAAGCTCAACATCATGCATGCTATACGTAAATTGATATTCACCATATATGTCATAATTTTTGCTAATAGGGTAGGTTATTCCGCCACCAACTCTTGCCGCAGCTCCGGTTAATTGATAACCATATGTTTTTTTATTATTTACTGTAATATCTACATGTGGGACTGCAAATCCTAGACCAGCTGTAATGAAAGGACTATAGGATTCTTGTTTCCAACGCCTATGGTAGTTTGCAGTAATTAGATTCAAACCGTCAGTGAATTCTAATCTTGTAAATCCAGTTGGCATTTCATTTGTAGGGGCGTATGCTTTTGCATGAGTAAATTCAATGCCAAACCCTCCATCATTTATCCAGTTAATATATCTAAAACCATAATATGGAGGTGTTGTAAAACTTTTACCCTTCCAACCTATGGTCTCATCTACAGAGGAACCATCTGCTGTTCCAGTTATTGTTGCATGAGGAAGAGTTTGAATACCAGAGTATAAACTGATTTCATTTTCTGCGTAAGAATATGAATTAAATAGTAATAGTAAACCTACAATAGTAAGAATTTTATTTTTCATTTTTTGGTAGTTTTCTTGCTTCATTTTTTAGCATAATAGGTATGCCATTGCGGATAGGATATGCCAATCTTGCTTTTTTAGCAATTAATTCATTATTTTTTTCGTCATATATCAGTTGTTCTCTGGTTACAGGACAGATCAAAATGTCTAGCAACTTCTTATCAAATATTTGTGTACTCATTTTATTGCATAAAGTTATTATTTTTATTGCGATTGGCTATTGATAGTTCACTCAGGGCAATTAGAATTTCTGACCTATTTTCTATATTGGAGGCTTCAAGCAAAGCTTGTTTTTCTTTTGCACTAAAAGGACTAAGCATTGCAAATGCATTAATTAAGATTTCTGTATCAGTATCTGTAATAACAGACCAATCAGTAGTGAGGTCATTTACGTTCAAGTAATCTGAAATAACATTTAGCAGTTTATTCCTATCTATAGAGTTCGCAACTTCTTCCAGATTAAGATCATCTATAAAATTATGATAATCTACTTTCATTTTTCTATATAATTTTTCTGATAAAACTTCTTCAATTATTTTAAATCTACAAATCCCTGTTAGTTTAACAATAAACGTTCCATCCTCATTTTCGACATATGTTGATATCTTTCCTATACATCCAACATTTTCTGTTTCTGATTTCTTTTTTTTATCAATTGAGGGTTGTACGATCCCAATATATTTATCACTCTTAATTGCATCCTCAATCATTTCGAGGTAGCGTGGTTCGAAAATATTTAATGGTAAAATTGCTTTCGGCAATAAGACACATTTATTGAGGGGGAATATAGGTATTATTTCTGGTAAATTTTCGATATTGATTGTTTGGTTCACATTATTACCTATGAAAATAATATTGAGGAGAGGCTTTTTCTCTTTTCAATTGATACTGGATCTGTAAAGCCCCACACTTCGAAAAATTTTAAAAGTTGATTTTGAGCAGCTTTTTCGTTCCATTCTCTATTCAATTTTATAGACTCAATTAGTAAATCTGCTGCTTCAACCTTATTTCCTATTGAGTTGTAGTATAGTGAAAGGTCAAGTCGTGCTTGATGATCATTATGATTTTCTTCAATTTTTCTAATCAATTCATCAATTTTTCCATCATCATTAGGCACACTTTGTGCCAGATCGATGGAAGCTTTTATTTGTTTTATTTTCTCATTTTGAAGTAACTTTTCTGGCACACTAGAAATAAATTTTTTTGCGTTATCTGTGTCGTTCATTTTTAAATAGCAATCTGCAATCTCATAGATTACATCAATATTTTCTTGATCCTGTTGGATCATTTCACCTAGTAGTGCCAACGCATCTTGATAATTATCTGAATTTTTTAGGGTTATTATCTGTTCAAGTTTATCAGAATTTGTATCTGTTAATGGACCAACATTTTTTTCAAAGAACTTTCTTAATTCAGCTTCTGTAATATTACCCATAAAACCATCAACCGGTTTTTGGTCTTTGAATGCAAAAACTGCTGGAATAGATTGGACTCCCATTTGAGCTGCAATTGCTTGGTTTTCATCCACATTGAGCTTACATAAAATTACAGATCCAGCGTATTCAGTTACGATTTTTTCTAATGTTGGGGTTAGTTGCTTGCAGGGTCCACACCATGGTGCCCAGAAATCAACAACCACAAGAACATCTTTTGATGCATTTATGACATCTTCAGTAAAGCTTGCTGTTGATATATCTTTTATATATTGTTTTGAATTATCCATTTTTACTATCTTTTATTTATGATAATACACTTTTCATATATGTAGTTTTACCATAAAATCAATCAGATTTATTGAATTATTTGCTAGTAAATTTATTTAATTACATATATAAATTTAAAAGTTAATTTTGCGGGCGTAGCTCAGCGGTAGAGCACAACCTTGCCAAGGTTGGGGTCGTGAGTTCGAACCTCATCGCCCGCTCCATTGACTAAACTTCATTTTCAATACCAAATTATTGCTGAGGTTTGTTATATGTCACGAAAAAGCCTTCTAATAAAAAATGGTACTGTTGCACATTCAGACAAATTAGATAAAGTTGACATATTAGTTCTAGGAGAAACCGTAGCACAAATAGAACAAGATATTTCATTTGACGCTGATAGAGTAATTGACGCATCCAATATGCTTGTCCTGCCAGGTGGTGTTGATAGCCATTGTCATATAGAACAGAGATCGGCCTCAGGTCTAATTAATTCAGATACCTTTTATACAGGAACACACGCGGCAGCTTTAGGTGGTAATACATCAGTAATTCCCTTCGCCGCTCAATATGATGGTGACTCTTTAATCAAGGTTGTTGAAGACTATCACAAGCTAGCTAGTAAGGGCGCTCTTATTGACTACTCAATGCATATGATTATTGCCGGTCCATCAGAAACAGTTATTTATGAGGAATTGCCTAAATTGATAAAAGAGGGCCATAGTTCGATCAAAATTTTTATGACCTACGATAGGTTGCGAATTGATGATGAGAGTATTTTAAAGATACTCAGTCAAGCCAAAGAGAGTGGGGCGATGGTTTCTGTGCATGCAGAAAACCATGAAATGATTACAAATAAAGTGGCAGAATTACTTGACTCAAAATGCTTCCATCCAAAATATCATACCGATAGTCATCCGGTAGATGGTGAGGTGGATGCATTTAAAAGAATAATTCATATGTCTGAAATAACCAAGCAACCTATTATGATATTTCATGTTTCATCTGAAAAAGGTTTAGATGTTATCAGAGATGCTAAAAAGAGGGGCATACATTTTTTTGCGGAGACCTGTACACAATATTTAACATTAAATTCAAAATTACTCGATCAAGAGATTATTACCGATGGTGCAAAATGGATTTGTAGCCCACCAATACGTGATGAGAATGACTCAATTGCTCTATGGGCCGGTCTAGAAGAAAATATATTGGATTGCGTCACATCGGATCATGCGCCATATAGTTTTGATAGCAAAGGTAAATTTTTTAAAGGAAGTAATCCTAATTTCAAAGAGATTCCAAATGGAATGCCTGGTTTACACTGGAGGTTACCAGTTATTTTGGATCGTATCTTGCAAAACAAATCAAAACTCAGCATTCTTGATTTTGTGAGAATTACATCCACTACACCCGCTAAAATATATGGTTTATTTCCTAAAAAAGGACAAATTAATATAGGATCTGATGCAGATATTGTTATTTGGGATACGAATAAGGATATGCTGCTATCCGATAGCATGGTTGTTGATGGATCAAAATACAATCCTTATAAAGATTTCAGAGTAACTTGTTGGCCGAAAGAAGTTATTTTAAGAGGAAATACAATAATAGAAGACAATAACCTTAAAGTAGATCAGGGAACTGGGAAGTTTATACCAACAGCTTTGAGTGAATATATTTAAAATTTAATGTTTAAAATGGCGAATGCCTGTGAAGACCATTGATATTTTTGCTTTATTGGCTGTCTCTATTACCTCTTCATCTCTGATGGAACCACCCGGTTGGATAACAGACTTAACACCAAATTCTATTGCAGCATCTAATCCATCTGAGAATGGGAAAAAAGCATCTGATGCAATGACGCAGCCATCTCTAAATTTATCATCATGGATGTTTTCATAAAACTTTTGTATTGCTATTTTTGAGGAGTCAACCCTGCTCGTTTGTCCTGCTCCAATCCCTATTGTTTGCATATTCTTAACATAAACAATTGCATTTGATTTCACATGTTTAACGATTTTGAATGCAAATATTAAATCATTTAACTCACTCTCACTTGGTTGGGAATTTGTAACAATTTTTAGTTGTTCCTTCTCTACAACATGGTTGTCCCTATCTTGAATTAGATATCCTCCATATACTGACTTTATAAATTTAGAATCCAGGGCATCATCAGAAATATTATTGTACTTAATAACTCTCAAATTTTTCTTCTTACTAAAAATCTCTAATGATTTTTCTGTAAAGTCAGGGGCAATAACTACCTCGGAAAAAATCTTTGTAATCTCGGTAGCAGTTTCTTCATCTATGGTTGAATTTGATATTAATATTCCCCCAAATGCACTTGTTGGATCACAAGATAGTGCTGATAAATATGCATCATGTATTGTATCTTTTTGGGCTACACCGCAAGGATTTGCATGTTTGATAATAGCAAAAGTTGGCTTATCTTGAATAAAATCATTAATCAACTGCATTGCTGCATCAATATCGTTTATGTTGTTATAAGAGAGTTCTTTTCCTTGCAACTGCTCAATCGAGCCAAAACCATTTTTCTCTGTAATCTTTAAAGATGCTGATTGATGAGGGTTTTCACCATATCTAAGTAATTTTTCAGATACATTTTTATTGTTTAAGTTATCTAGATTTGTATCTTCAACCTGTGATTTAAACCAATTACTGATGATATTGTCGTATGACTCTGTTAGAGCAAAAGCTTCTGAGGCAAGTCTCATTCTCTCATCTAAATCTAACCCACCTTGTTTTTGTATTTGTGATATTATTTTGCTGTACATTTCTGAGTTTGTTACGATAGATACTCGTTCGTAATTTTTTGCAGATGCTCTAATCATTGAAGGTCCACCAATATCAATATTCTCTACAATTTCTTGTATATTATTGCTGGATTCCATGGTTTTTTGGAAAGGATATAAATTTACCACTACTAGGTCGATCTCCGTTATTTTATGATTTTGTATAGCTTTTGCGTCCTCATCATTATTCAATCTAGATAATATTCCACCATAGATATTTGGATGAAGTGTTTTAACTCTTCCCCCCAAAATCTCTGGAAATTTCGTAATATCCTCAATATTAACGACGGGAACTTTGTTTTCTAGAAGTAGTTTTGAGGTTCCACCTGTAGAAATAATCTCTACACCCAAACTGTGCAATTGTGATGCAAATTCGACAATATTAGTTTTATCAAAAACACTAATTAGTGCGCGCTTAATCCTGATAATATTTTTTGCCATATTTATATTGGAAGACTAATTTTTATAAAAATAACAAACAAGATCAATTTTGCTTTTCAAGCATCTCAATTAATTCATCCAAATTAGGAACGTCTGTATAGTCTTCACTTAGACCACCCGCCCCTGATTTATTTTTGCATGCAAAGAATGTACATTCATCATCGAGAAGTCTGATACCATGGACTGTATTTCTAGGAATAAAAATTAAGTCACCTGGTCCAGCAGTTGTTGTCTCATCTCCAAGTAAAACAGCGAGTTTCCCAGATAAAATATAGATCCATTGTTCATCATTTGGATGATAATGTGGCGGAGGTACTTCTCCTTCTCTATATGTAACAATCCCTACTTTGAGAAGATCTCCTGCATATTGAATCATTTTTATATGAGGTCTTGCTACATCTGGTGTCGCTTGCATCTCATTTTTTCTATAAATTGGCATGGGCCATTCCTCCAAATATTACAAAGTATTCCAGTTGATATTATTATGTTTTTTGTAGGATGGAAATAAAGAAACCATCATTTCCACCATCTGCTAAAGTATTTGGTATAATACGCACATAGCCTTCTGGTTTAATATATTTTTTAACAATTGATATTTTTTCTTTATCAATTTCTTTAATTTTTACATCAGTTCTTTCAGTGAGAATTTTTTTAATTTGATCTTCTCCTTCTTCTCTCTCCATAGAGCACGTGCAATAAATTAAAATTCCACCTTTTTTTAATACATTTAAGCCATTATTGAGTAGTTTTTCTTGGATCGACACAAAGTAATCTAGATTAAAGTCTTTTCTTCTTAATATATCTGGATTTCTTCTTATTACACCAGTTGAGCTACATGGAGCATCAATCAGGACGCCATCATAACGTTTTTCTGGTGCCCAAACAGATGCATCAGCATGAATTATCTCTGCTTTGTATTTTAATCTCTTCAAATTTTGTTGAAGTACTTTTATTCTTTCCTTACTCGAGTCAATTGCTGTCACTATAGCGCCGGCTTGAATTAGATTTGCAGTTTTTCCACCAGGCGCAGCACAAAAATCAACAAAATTCATACCTTTAATTTCATTTTCAATTAGTTTAACTGGGATGGAAGCCGATACATCTTGAACCCACCACATGCCATCTGAATAGTATTTTATATCTGGAATAAAACCATAATCAAAAAGTCTTATTGTTCCTGTATTTAATGTTATGCCATTTATTTCAGACGCTAATTTTGATTCTGGGTATTTCACACTAATATCTAATGGTGGAGGTGTCAGCAATGATTGAGCGGACGATAATATTTCATTCGGCTTATATTGCATATTCCATCTGCTCCTTAACCAATCAGGCAAAAGAATATTGGCATCAAATTCTTTTAAATTAATATCGTCTATTTCACGGCTTATTTTTCTCAAAACAGCATTAACAAGCCCTTGTAATTTGTATGATTTTCTATCTCTTTTGGTTAAATTAATTGCAATATTTACAACCGCATACGGTGGAGAGCTAATTACAATAATCTGAGTAATTGAAATAAGTAGGATAATATGAATACGTGGCGAGTGTTCCTCGATAGAATTAGATAAGTATTTATCTAGAATTTTTTCAATAAACCCCCAATATCGTAATGTAGTCATAATTATATTTTTTGAGAAAGCGAGATCTTCTTTGGGGAGTGACTTATATTTATCTTTTGAGAGATAGAAATCAAAACTTTGATCGGTATTAATGTTTTTTTGAGTGATATTCATCAAAACATCGACTGCTAGTTCTCGAGCTTTGTAGCCAAGATAGTCTTTTTTTTTCAGATCATTGGGCATATTATATTTAATTTTTTTTTTAGATTATTATATCTAAGATATAATCATAGCAATAAAGCTAAAAATATGAATAAAGAAAAAAGAAATGATCTTCCTCCCGCTGCATTGAGAGCATTAGCAGAAGCAGAAGAGAGAAGAAAAAAAAATGAACAAGAAAAAAAAGATATGCCTAAAGAAGTAGATGGACCGGAAGGACCTGAGCCAACACGATATGGTGACTGGGAAAGAAAAGGTATCACTTCAGATTTCTAATTAATTATTTTTCCTGTTTTTTATTAAATCATCCACTACTGCTGGTTCAGCTAATGTTGAAGTATCGCCGAGCTGAGCAAAATCATTCTCAGCAATCTTTCGCAAAATTCTACGCATAATTTTTCCGGATCTAGTCTTTGGTAATCCTGGAGTAATTTGAATATGATCAGGTGTAGCAATTGGGCCAATTATTTCCCTAACGGTTTGTATTAGTTCTTTTGTAATTGCGGCATCATCAAATTCTATACCTGCCTTTAATGTAACGAATGCATATATACCTTGTCCTTTTACATCGTGGGGAAAACCAACTACTGCAGACTCAGAAACTTTTTTGTTTGAAACTAGAGCTGACTCCACTTCAGCTGTTCCAAGCCTATGACCTGATACGTTTATTACGTCATCAACTCGGCCTGTTATCCAATAGTAACCATCATTATCCCTTCGACATCCATCGCCCGTGAAGTACATTTCCTTGTATGTTGAGAAGTATGTTTGCTCAAAACGATCATGATCACCATAAACAGTGCGCATTTGTCCAGGCCAAGAGTCGCAAATAACGAGATTGCCAGAGCACTCCCCATCAAGTACTTTTCCATCTGGGTCAACAATGGCAGGTTTAATTCCAAAGAAAGGTAATGTTGCAGAGCCGGGCTTTTGATTAATTGCGCCTGGAAGAGGTGTAATCATTATTCCTCCAGTCTCTGTTTGCCACCAAGTGTCAACAATAGGTGATTTTGCTTCACCAACGATATTATAATACCAATTCCAAGCTTCTGGGTTTATAGGCTCACCCACTGTACCTAATAGTTTTAAACTGGATCTTTTTGTAGATTTTACATAGTCATCTCCAGCTCCCATCAGGGCTCTGATAGCTGTGGGAGCAGTATAAAATATATTTACATTATACTTATCAATTATTTCCCAACATCTTGATGGGCTTGGATAATTTGGTAGCCCCTCATACATAACAATTGTGGCAGCATTTGATAGAGGTCCATATACAATATAACTATGTCCTGTAATCCAGCCGACATCTGCCGCACACCAGTAAATATCATCTGGTTTATAATCAAAGACGAATTGATGTGTCATTGAAGCATAAACTAAATATCCACCTGAAGTATGAAGAACACCTTTTGGTTTACCAGTTGAGCCAGAAGTGTACAAAATAAAGAGAGGATCTTCAGCACTCATTTCTTCCGGAACAGACTCATTGCTAACTGATTTAGCTTCTTCATGATACCAATGATCAATGTTATCATTCCAATCTATTGGATTTCCTGTTCTTTGAATAACAAGACTATGTTTAACATCCGTCCCTAATCTTTTTGCAATAGCTATGGCATTATCAACATTTTCTTTGAGAGGAATTATTTTTCCACCCCTTAACCCTTCATCTGCAGTAATGATTATTTCAGATTTACAATCGTCAATTCTTCCAGCAAGAGCTTCGGGGGAGAAGCCGCCAAAAACAACCGAATGTATTGCTCCGATCCTAGCACAGGCCAGCATCGCAAATGTTGCTTCGGGTATCATTGGCATATAAATAGTTACTCTATCACCTTTTTTAGTTCCTAGGTTCTTCAGTACATTAGCAAATTTACAAACTTCTTTATAAAGCTGCGAGTAAGTGAAGGTTTTTGTTTCTTTCCCATCATCACTCTCCCAAATTATAGCTGTTTTATTTGCATTTTTACTGAGATGCCTATCAACACAATTTGCTGACACATTTAAGGTTCCATCCTCGAACCACCGAATATTGATATTGCCTTTCTTGTATGAGGTATTTTTAATTATGGTATATGGTTTTATCCAATCAATTCTCTTCCCATTCTCTGCCCAGAATTTTTCAGGAGAGCTTATACTTTCTTGATATAACTGATTATATTTTTCATTATTTACATAGGCTTTGTTTGCCCAATCTAAATTTACTTTATTTCCAAAAAAATCACTCATTTCATTCTCTTTTTATGTTTAAGTTTAAATTTAATATGGAGATCCTATTTTACAGATGATATCCCATTCATGTTCTGTGACAGGCTGAACAGAAAGCCTAGAATTTTTTACTAATATCATATCTGATAATTCTGGCATGCTTTTAATCAAATCTAAGTTAACAGTATTTTTGAAGCTTTTGTGATATGCAAGGTCAACACATCTCCACGTTGGATCTTCAATTGTGGTGTCCTGATGAGACTCAGCTATAACTTGAACAATCCCTACAATATTTCTTTCTTTAACGGAATGATAAAAAAACCCTAAATCTCCAATTTTCATAGCATCCATATTATTGCGAGCTTGGTAATTTCTCACTCCATCCCATTGTGTGCCTTTATCACCTGCTTTAATTTGGTCATCCCATGACCAAGTACTCGGTTCAGATTTAAAGAGCCAGTAAGCCATTAGTTTCTTTCTTTCTAAATTTCTTCTTTCAAAGGCCTATTCATTAAAAGCCCAATTGCTTCATCAACATTATATTTATTGTACAGTATATTGTATATTGCTTCAATGAGGGGCAAATTGATATTTTTACTCTTTGCAATGTTGTAGACAGCTTTTGCCGTATGGTAGCCTTCAGTTAGGTAATCTATTTTAATATCTACGCTACCATTTTTTCCAATATCATAGCCTAATTGAGTATTTCTGGATTTTAAGTTAGATGCAGTTAGAACTAAATCACCGAGACCAGATAATCCAATAAAGGTCTCTTTTTTTGCTCCTAAGCATTCCCCAAACAGTATAATTTCATTCATCCCTCGGCTTATTAAAGAAGCAACAGATCCATCTCCCAAATCCTTCCCCATAGCTATGCCAGTAGATATAGCAATTATATTTTTTATAGCTCCACCAATTTGAGTTCCAATAATGTCTTCACTAAAATATGGACGAAAATTATTATTTGCCAATAATTCTCCAACATCTAACAGAACCTCTTTTTTTTCACATGCAAGAGTTAGAGCAGTTGGTTTGCCATTTGCTATATCAATAGCAAAACCTGGTCCAGATAAAACCATTGGTATCCAATTTGGCAGATTAATTTTACTTATTTCATGTAAAAGAAGATTTTTCCTAGTATCAATCCCCTTTGATGCGATTATGAATGGGATTTTCTTATCTTTGTTTTTTTGTATACGTCCTGAAATATTATCAAATTCTTGAGTTGGTGAGGCATATATCAATATATCTGAGGCCGCAACATCATCTAAATCAGATGAAAAATGAATACTATCGTCAATTAGTATGTCTCTAAGCGAATTTGAAGTTCTTGTTTTTTCAAGATCACTAGCTTTTTGGGGATTGTGATGCCATAGCTTAATATTGTGACCATTTTTTTGTAAATTAATTGCAAGAGCAATACCCCAAGCACCTGCTCCAATTATTCCAAAATTAATCATGCTTTTACACCAGCCCCTCTAACTTTTTGGCCTTCCACATCAAGAGGCCATCTTGTTCTTAATGAGACATCATTTGTTTCTAAAACACCGGCATTGGATCTTTCGATTCCCGCCCATGCAATCATTGCTGCATTATCTGAGCATAGTTCTTTTGGTGCAACAAAAACATTAAATTCTTTTTCATCACTCAATTCTTTTATTGATGAGAAGATCTTTTTATTAGCAGCAACCCCACCAGCTATAACCACATTTAGATCGATATTTTTAAATTCATCCCGAAAACAGCAAATAGCTCTCTCCAATTTATCTTTCAAAACATCAATTATAGAGTCTTGAAATTCAGCACAAATATTGCAGGCTGTTTCTTTTGAGATTGGTATAGATTTTTCAATTTCTCTTCTTACTGCTGTTTTTAATCCAGAAAATGAAAAATTTAGTTCTTGAGAGTTAATTAAAGGCCTTGGAAATGTGAAATTATAATCTGTTTTGTTATTTGCCATAGACTCTACTATTGGACCACCCGGATATCCAAGGTTCAGAGATTTTGCCACTTTATCGTATGCCTCTCCAAGCGCATCATCAATTGTTGTTCCAAGTCTTGTATATTCCCCAACATTTCTTACAATTAAAATTTGCGTATGACCACCCGTCACTAATAATAAAAGATAGGGAAATTCTATCTTTTGAACCATTCGAATTGTCAGTGCGTGTCCTTCAAGATGATTAATTCCTAATAAGGGTTTTTTCGTAACACTTGAAATAGCTTTAGCGATTGTTACACCAACTAATAATCCCCCTTTTAGCCCAGGACCAGCAGTTACAGCAATTGAGTCCAAATTGTTGAAATCACAATCTGCTTCATTCATCGCTCTTAGAATAACTTCATCAATATATTGTATGTGAGATCTCGCAGCAATTTCTGGAACAACTCCACCATAGTCTGTATGTTCTGAAATTTGGGAGTGAACAACGTTTGATAATATTTCACATCTATTTATGCTATTAAGTTTTACAACTGCAGCAGATGTCTCATCACAACTAGTTTCTATACCAAGAACAATCATCTTTTTGTTTGCTATTAAAATGGATATGTTTTAAAAAATTTATCTGAAGGATAATACCATCAAAGAAACCATTTATATATTAATTTATCAATTTTGATTTAATGTCAGATTTAAAATCCAAAAAAATCTTAAGGATTGGGACCAGGGGAACAAACCTTGCTGTTAAGCAGGCAGAAATTTTAGCTAATAATATTGTAACTAAAAAAATATGCTCTGCAAATGATATCGAAATAATTAAAATTAAATCATCAGGGGATCTCGTAGGGTCGTCAATAGGGCCATATGATGGCAAAGGATTATTTACAAAAGAAATAGACCAAGCATTACTTGATGATAAAATTGATATTGCTGCGCATTCTACAAAAGATATTGAGAGTACCATTACCGATGGTTTAGATTTATTTGGCGTTCTTGAAAGAGAAGATCCCAGAGATGCGCTAATAACAACTAACAGTTTAACAAGTATTGAAAATCTTCCTGGTAATTGTCTTGTTGGTACCTCATCTCCTCGTCGTGGGGCAATTATAAAATCCATTAGAGAAGATATAGATGTAATTGAGTTCAGAGGAAACTTTGAAACTCGAATTAGAAAATTAATTGACAAAGAAGTTGATGCAACTTTTTTAGCTATGGCAGGAATAAATAGATTATCTTTTAAAGATTGTCATATCCTACCAATAGACACAGATACAATGATTCCAGCTGCAGGACAAGGCGCTATCGGACTTGTGGCAAAGATAGGTGATCAAAGGGTAATAGATATTATTCAAAAATTAAATCACAGTGAATCCTTTACTTGCATAGTTGCGGAAAGATTAGTTTTAGAAAAATTTGGTGGTTCTTGTTTTCAACCAATAGCAATATATTCTCATTATACTGGGATAAATGAAATATCAATAATCGCAATGATATCAAATACGAATGGTAGTAAAACTTTCAAAATCAAAGAGGCGGCATCAGAAGAGACAATATTTGATATAGCTAGCGATATTGGGCAAAAATTGTTAAAATATTACCAAGAAGAATTATCAAAAGCCACAATTTAGTCCAATGAAATTTGTACTTACCAGACCGATTGAAGACTCTAAAAGGATTAAGCAGAGTCTTGAAAGTAAGGGTCATAAGGTTATCGTTAACCCGTTACTGGAAATAAAATATAAAACAAACATATTAAATGCTGATAAATATGAGGTCTTAATATTTACAAGCCGTCATTCTATCCGTTACCTTGAAAAAAAAAATATATTTCTAAAAAATAAAATTATCTGCGCTTGTGGTAAGTCAACCTTTTTGGAAGCTAAAAAATTTGGTACAGAAAACACCTATATCCTCTATAGTAATGTTTCAGAATTAGAAGAAAACTTTGCTAATATTAATGGTATAAAAGAAAAAAAAGTTCTTTATCTGCGGGGCAGAGAAATTACATCTGACATTACTTCAATTTTCAGAGGTAATGGTATTAACATTGATGACAAAACTGTTTATGAAGCAAATGCGATTAATGAATTTAACAATGAACTAATAAATGAATTAGATGGTGGTCAGAATCTAGCAATTTTGTTTTACTCTATCAGAACTGCTCAGGTGTATCTTCAATCAATGGAGAAATATAATTTAAGTAATAAAACGTCAATAATTATAGCTTATTGTATATCTAAGAATGTTGCCGACTTTTTGACAAAGTTTGGAATAGAAACAAAGTATGCACAAGATACTTCAGATGATGCAATATTACAATTGATCAGTAATGAACATTAAAAGTTATGAATACAAGTTCTAATAGTCG
>Ga0255743_10002509_pt1 | contig 15123 bp, 13 predicted proteins | sample 101ome_19_FD_179950 | JGI IMG/M metagenome (GOLD analysis project Ga0255743, IMG submission 179950) | Coastal salt marsh microbial communities from the Groves Creek Marsh, Skidaway Island, Georgia - 101405AT metaG (version 2) | ecosystem: Environmental > Aquatic > Marine > Intertidal zone >... | reverse complement strand
TCATCAACGTGCCAGTATCAATGTTGCTACACTAAACTACAGCATACAAGCACTGGAATTATTAAATGAAACGTTTGATACAATTCATTTTATTCCAGGAAATCATGACGAATACTATCGCGACAAACGTGACTACAACAGTATTGCGTTTATTAAAAAGTTTGAAAACATACAGTTCTACAATGATATCACAACTGTAGACGGTGTAGCATTTATTCCATGGCTTGTAGGTGATGAACACAAGCAAATGCAGAAAATTACTGCTGACTATGTGATTGGTCACTTTGAACTTCCACACTTTTATATGAACGCTATGGTGCAGATGCCAGATCACGGTGAACTAAACGCTGGTGACTTTGGACGCTGTGGCACTGTGTTTACAGGACATTTCCACAAACGACAGGAAAAGGACAATGTTGTTTACACAGGCAATGCATTTCCGCACAACTACAGCGACGCTGGAGATGATGACAGAGGAATGATGTTGCTGGATTGGGATGGAACTAGAGAATACATTGCTTGGCCCGAGCAACCCCGGTATCGCACGTTGAAAATAAGTCAACTGCTAGAAGGGCCAGAAAAGTATTTAGGTCCTAAAACATATGCCCGTGTAAACTTGGATGTTGACATTTCATATGAAGAAGCAAACTTTATCAAAGAAACTTTTATGGATGAGTATAGTCTGCGTGAGATGAGTCTGATCCCACTAAAAGTCGAAGACATGGACATGACTGTGCAAGGCGAGATTAACTTTGAAAGTGTTGATAGTATTGTGTTTAGCCAGCTCGAACAGATTGACAGTCAACAATATGACAGTAAACTAATGCTGGACATCTACAGGAATTTATAATGCCTACTATTCAAATAGGCGAAGACATTAGTGCATATTACAGTGATCCTATGCAACAAACTGTCACTATTGAATATTATTCTGACAGTTATAACAACGACACTGCTTGTGGCAAACTATTAACACAATTACACAAAGATTTACAGCGATTAGACTTTCCTTACTTCTTTGTACACATCGTTACAACAAATGTAAACATCGAGCAAGAACTTACGATTTTACACAAACTCTACAGCAATGAACCCTATCCTATACAATATACTATTGTAAAAGGCAAGTACGACAAGCAAGTATATCAAGGAGACACAGTCTGTGTCTTACCATGGATACACAAATATGTTAATCCCCAAGGACTTGTAATGCCTTGTTGTGTTGGAAATGAAAACTATCCTTTGGGAAATATTAATGAATCTGATCTAGATGATATTAGCACTATAAAAATACAACAACAAATGTTAGCAGGACAACGTCCAGATGCTTGTAGTACATGCTGGTACAAAGAAGATGTAGGGATAAAAAGTAATAGACAAACTGTAAACAAAAAGTTTGCACAGTATAGTGATCAAAAAAACTTTATACTAAGACATTTAGATATAAGATTGAGCAATAAATGCAATCTAAAATGCAGGATGTGCAGTGGCAAGTTTAGCAATCGTATTGCGCAAGAAGAAATAAAGTTATACAGAAATACAAAATACAAAGACGAGGTATTAGACAAAGACCTAGTACACAAACAACTACAGTATATAGAAGATAACATAAGCACTATTAACAGTGTGTACTTTGCAGGCGGCGAGCCTTTAATAAATGAAGAACATTACAGTATTTTAAATTTACTCATAAAGCACAACAGAACAGACATACACATTGATTATAACACTAACTTTAGTTTGCTAAGTTTTAAAAAGTTTGATGTTTTAGAATACTGGAAACAGTTTAGCAACATTAACTTAGCCGCAAGCATTGATCTTATTGGTACCCAGAGTAATTATGTAAGGAATGGTGTAGACTACGAAGTACTTGAGCAAAACTATCATGCTATCAAAGATTTTACAAATATAAACTTTTCCATTAGCAGTGTGTTGAGTTTATATAATATTTTCAACTTACCCGATCTTCAAAAACGTTGGCTGGATTTAGGATTAGATTGCAACAAAATTAATTTTCAACCGTTAGTAGCACCCGAAGAACAAAGTATTGCTGTCCTGCCAAACAAGTACAAGCAACATGCAAAAGCGGTAATACTATCACACATTGAGTATCTCGAAGATTTTTATGACAGCAAAAGTTTAATAAAAGGCTGGCACCAAGCACTAGAGTTTATGACAACTACTGACAACACGAATCTACTGACTGAGTTTTTCAGGCTCAACGATGATAAAGACCGTTATAGAAATCAAACGTTTGAAGATTACTTTCCTGAATATAAAGATTTGCGAAACTATGCTTAAGGCTGTATAATAATAGAATGTTTAAATTAGATACACTTACAGTAAAAAACTTTATGAGTGTGGGCAACACCACACAAGCAATTGACTTTAACCGCAATGACCTTACACTGGTGCTAGGTGAAAACTTGGACACTGGTGGCGGTGATGCAGGCAGTCGTAATGGTACTGGCAAGACAACTATTATTAATGCACTAAGTTATGCGCTGTATGGCAATGCACTTACAAACATTCGCAAAGACAACTTGATTAACAAAACCAACAGTAAAAACATGTTGGTTACAGTTGAATTTGAAAAAGAAGGATTACAGTATCGTATTGAACGTGGACGCAAACCTAACGTATTAAAGTTTTACATCAACAACAACGAACAAGAAACAGATGACAATGCACAGGGCGATAGCAGAGAAACACAACGTGCTATTGAGAACTTGTTAGGTATGAGTCATGACATGTTCAAACATGTGCTTGCACTTAACACCTACAGTGAACCGTTTTTGAGTATGCGCCAAAATGATCAACGTGCTATCATTGAACAACTATTGGGTATTACTATTCTCAGTGAAAAAGCAGAGAATCTTAAGGAACTTATTCGTAATACCAAAACAAGCATCCAAGCAGAAGAAATGCGCATCAAAGCAGTAGAAGATGCAAACGGTAAAATTACAGAACAAGTAGATGCTCTCAAGCGACGCCAAACACTTTGGCAAAACAAACTCAATGAAGATATTACACGACTAAAAACTGCAATTGAAGATTTGAGTCATGTGGATATTGACGCTGAACTGAGAGCACACACAGAACTTGCTGACTGGCGTGTCCTTGACACGGAACAAACTCAACTACAAAAGGACATTGCCAGTTTGCAGGCTCAGGAAAGCCGTGCAGAAAAAGATGTTGAGCGCACACTAAAAGCACTAAACAGTTTGCGTGAAGGTGTTTGCGGTAGTTGTAAGCAAAGTATTACACACTTGGAAACACACCAGAAACAAATTGAAAAAGCGGAGAAGCAGTATGACGAAGCAAGTAGTTTCCTTGGAGACTTACAAGCAGGAATTACAGAACTCAAAACTCAACAGAGAGATGTTCCTGCGCAACCAAGAACTTTCTATGATGATGCCACTGACGCACACAATCACAGATCATCCTTATCCACACTGGAATCACAGTTACAAAATAAGCAAGATGAAAGTGACCCTTACGCAGAACAAATTGTAGAAATGGAACAAACTGCAGTACAAGAAATAAATTGGGATGCTGTTAACGAACTTACTCGCGTACAGAATCACCAAGAATTCTTGCTAAAACTGCTAACTAATAAAGATAGTTTTATAAGAAAACGTATTATTGATCAGAACCTTGCATACTTGAACACACGTTTGGAGCAGTACTTAGGTGCAGTTGGCTTGCCGCACACAGTGGTGTTCCAAAATGATCTTAGTGTAGAAATACAAGAGTTGGGCAGAGACTTGGACTTTGATAACCTGAGCCGAGGCGAACGCAACAGACTTATACTTTCGCTAAGTTGGGCATTCCGTGATGTTTGGGAAAGTTTGTATCAACCAATCAACTTACTGTTCATCGACGAACTAGTTGATAGCGGCATGGACAGTGCAGGTGTTGAAAATGCCATGGGCGTACTAAAACGTATGAGCCGTGAGCGTAACAAGAGTGTCTGGCTGGTAAGCCACAAAGATGAACTTATAGGCAGGGTCAACAATGTCCTTAAAGTTATCAAAGAGAACGGCTTTACCAGTTATGACACTGATGTGGAACTAGTATGAACATAGCAATTACAGGTCACACAAGCGGCATTGGATCTGCTTGCATTAACCTATTTTCCGGTGTTGGATATAGCAGAAAAACAGGCTGGGATATTACAAATACAGAAAGTCTTGTAAAAGAACTAGTTGAAAAAGATTACGACATAGTTATAAACAACGCTTACTTAGAGAATTATCAAAGTAAATTGTTAGAAAAATTATTTTTTGAATGGAAAAACCAGCCTAAAATTATTATAAGTATTGGTAGTTATGTAATAGATTATCCGAGAATAGAACATAACAAAAACGAAGAAATCTGGCCTTATAGAGATCATAAGAAAGATCTTGCACAAGTGTTTCGTAAACTAGCAAAACAATCCAGCACATGCAGATTAGGATTGATTAACCCAGGGCCTGTTGATACTCCATTAATAGGACATTTAGATATAGAAAAAATGCATCCTTGCAAAGTAGCAAGTATGGTAAGCCTGATGATAGAAAAACCTTATTTGAAAGAAGTTACATTATATGATTAACAAATACGGATGGCAATTTTATCATTGGCATGTTGAGCCAAGTAGTAAATGTAGTTTAAGATGTCCTAGATGTCCGAGAACAGAGATGCCAGACACTCCTTGGCTAAACAAAGAAATTAGTTTAGAAGAATTTAGACGTACTTTTACACCTGACTTTATTAGTGAGTTTGTGCAACGTTTTACTATGTGTGGAGATGTTGGTGATCCTATATACTGCAAAGATTATTTAAAAATTGTTGAATACATAAAGACCATTAAGCCTAAGTGCCATGTGTACACAATAACCAACGGCAGTTATAAAACAGAACGTTGGTGGAAAGAATTTGCTAAAATTAGTAACGAGTACGATACCGTAAACTTTAGCGTTGACGGGTATGATCAATTGTCCAATAATTTGTACAGAGTAAACAGTAACTTTGAAAGTATTATGCAGGGCATGAATATTATGGGACACCAAAGCACAGCATTTGTTAATTGGGCCGCCATCTATTTTAACTTTAATCAAGATCATACGCAAAAGATCGTAGAATTAGCAAAGAAAAATGGTTGTGATGCTGTACAATGGACTAAAAGTACAAAATTTAGTAGTAAATATGACGGTGCATATGGTGAAGATTTACTAGAACCTCGTCAAGAATTTATTAGTAACACTGACAGATATGAAAGACATACACAACTTTTAACTAATCGTATACAAGATACCAAACAATACTTGACAACTAACAGAGAGAAGTACTATAATACAAAAGAAGTAAATGGAATTTTGCCGCTTTGTTTAGTAGGCAATAGAGGTATGTATGTAAATGCAGAAGGAACAGTTCATCCATGTAGTTGGACCAGTTTTCCTTATCAAAGCATGAGTTTTGAAAACAAAACTATTAAATATGAAAATAGTTTTTTTGAAAAATATAGACATGTACTAAATGTAAAAAATGAACTAACTATAGAACAAATATTAAATCATGAGCTATGGGAAAAATTTTTTACAGGAATGAAAAATAACACTTGGGTAGAATGTAGTCTAAAGTGCAGAACAAGCGTTGTAGATGAAAACTATGCAGTTGGATATGAAACAAATTAAGGAGACAGAAAATGTCACACGAACAAATTGTAGAACAATACGAAGCATATTTGAAAGAACATGCAGCATTTGAAGAAAAAGGCGTTAAGGCTGCAGCAACTCGTGCTCGCAAAGCACTAGGCGAACTTGGCAAACTAACTAAGTCACGCCGTGCCGAAATTCAAGAAAAGAAGAACAGCATGTAAAAATGCATATATACAAAGCACATGGAACCGTGGTATTACAATGACAAACCCGTCGAAGACCTACCCGAAGGTGCCGTGGGCTTTGTGTATTTGATTACAAACTTAACTAACAATAGAAAATACATTGGCAAAAAACTGGCACAATTCAAACGCACAAAACCACCCCTCAAAGGCAGAAAAAACAAACGGCGCACTACAGTAGAATCAGACTGGCGCGAATATTATGGCTCATCAGACGAACTAACAGCAGACATAGAACTAATAGGCAAAGAAAACTTCAAACGAGAAATTCTTTTTTACTGTGAAAATAAATCGCAACTAAGTTATATCGAAGCAAGAGAACAGTTCAACCACAAAGTACTAGAATCAGACGAATATTACAATGGGCACATTAGAGTAAGAGTACACGGTAAAGGTATTCTTAATCGACAATTAAATGGCTAGATAGTGTCACAATCAATTAAATTATGCGTTTACGGTCTACGCACTAAACCGTCGCTGACACAAGTAAAACCAACTTTAGGCTAAAAGATAGCGGCTCTGAGAAAAAGCAACCGCGGCTGAGCATACATTGCTGTTATGGTGTGTGCAAGGTTCCGAGACTACCAGTGAAGGCTGAAGTAGGGGGTTAACGGGTCTCCGCCTCCGTGCAGCAATGCAATCTTCTTATAACAGATGACGTACGATGCGAATAGTATCCAAATCATTGCTTTGCCCGGCAACGGGTGAAGTATGACTTCAACTTCTGCGAATAGAACTTTCGCTTTGCTCAATTAAAAAAAGATGAATGAACGAAGTGAAATGAATGAACGAACTTTAGTTCGTTCCTAAATTATTAACTGTTTTGCTTTTTCACTTAGTTCCATGTTATCTTCAACCACTTTGTTGAAGTATTTGAATCTACTTAATGGAAGTTCGAGTAGTTCTGAATAAGTGACTCCACCTCTCATAAACCAACAAGTACTGGCAATTGTAGTGTATATGCGATCGACTTCTTTGTCTAATCCCTGAAGTAGCCTCTCAATCTCAGGATTGCTTAGTGCTAAGAGGCGTATTCGAAAAAACTTGCTTGATCAAATGTAAACGGACTAGTGTATTCATGGTTGCACTCTTGGCAGGTGTGTTTAACACTCTTGTCGGGTATGCCCTGGTTTACTAGATCTACTTTCTTTTTGACCTGGTCAAATAACTGTCGTTCGCTGTTGGTCACAAAGTCTTCAATAAAGTCACTGTCTGTTACTGTTTCGCCTTCGGGTGTTACAATCTTTAGTATAGTACCACTAACATTTTTTACTGTATAACTGGTCATGGTCTTGAAGATACTGTAGAATCGCTGTTGTTTTTCTGCTTCGTCTATGTCTGTGTTGTTGATCAGTGTGAGCATGCGTTGCTGTTCAAACTGTTCTAGATTTTGCAGGTTTACACTTTCGTAGTCATTAGGTCTTAGATAGATTTGCATACCTTTGTATTCAAAAGGTGTTAGATAGCCTGAGATGTCTACTGGCATGTCCATGAACATTCTTAGATCAACTTCATAGTCGTCCGTATTCTCACAACTAGGACAAGTACTGCGATACTCCATGCGTTCGCCGTAACTAGCAATGCGTATACCAATCAGTATAGTATCTAAATCTGTAATAGGTATGGCCCAAGCATTTTTGATGTTTGGTACGCAACTGTGGATAACATCTACAACTGCTTGTCCATTCATTAGTGCATCTGGTGTGTTCAGTGCAATTTCATCCTTAGTGCTCATTGGCATCACAGGAAGTTCTCCGCTTACAGGCATTTCAAGACTGCCTTGTAACCAGTAGTTTCCTTGACTGGGTAATTTAATATAGATTGCAGGTTGCCTCATGTATTTGGTTAGAGGATTATGCTTATTTTGCATTTGTGCAATTTGTTCAGGGTTCATCGAAAAACTCTCGGGTACTTCCGCCATGATTTTCTCCAGGTAAATACAGTATAAATATACGACTGTGCATATATTTATATGCGCATATAACTCGGAGTTTTTTATTTTGGCAAGTATAGATATACCAGGCATTGGTACCGTCCAAGCAGATAACTTTGCCAGTGAACAAACACTGAACAGATTGGTCGATGCTGTTAACAACAGTGCTAGTGATCAACGCACTGGATTTCGAGGAATATTCAATCAACTCAGAGGCGAAACCGCGGCTGCAACCGCGGCTATTGGTCAGTTAGGTAGTGCCGCCGGGAACACAGCCCAGGCCAACAACCAGACAGGTCAGGCTGTGCGAGGATTAGGGCAGAGTGCAAGCGGAGTGACTGCGGCATTCAGCAGTTATGCAAGAACTATACAAAGCATTAACATTGACGAACCAGCACAAGGTATTGGTGCAGCACTAACAAAATTAGGCGAAAGTGTACAAGAAAAAGGAAGTATAGCCGCTGGTGCGCTGGGCACTGTATTAGGTGGTCCTTTGGTGGGCGCAATAAAAGCCGCTACGACATATCTTGCTGGTACTGCACTCTCAGGGCTAGGAATAGCACTTGGTGACCTAGATAAAATGAGTGGTGAATTTCGTAAAGCACAAGCCAATGGTGCACAGTTTGGACAGAGCATGCTTAACTTTAGAAACTTTGCTCACAACGCCGGCTTGACTATGGAACAGTTCAATAATGTTATTGCTAAAAGTAGAGATGCAATGAGTCAGTTTGGTGGATTGACCACAGAAGGTGCAAACATGTTTTCACTTGCAAATGCCACTGCAATCAGAGAATACGGCAGTGCATACCAAGCGATGGGCATGAGTTTTGAACAGATAGGCAGCACTACAGCAGAATATTTGGGAATGATTGCCGAAGCCACACCAGCACTAGGAACCAATGCAATGAGCATGCAAGAAGTTACTAGAAGTGCGTTTGCACTAAACGTACAGCAAAAAGCACTAGCAACTATTAACGGCACTACCTTGGAGCAAGAAAAAGAAAAGATGCGCATGCAACGCAAGGATGCACAAATGAATGCTATCCTAATGGGCATGAGTGTAAAAGAACGTGAAGCAGTGCAAGCACTAAGCGCACAGTTTCCGCAGGCTACACAGTTTATCAAAGAGTTTGTAGCATTTGGTGCACCAGTAACCAAAGAAGGTAACTTACAAGCCGCAATGATGGGTACATTGACCACAGAGATCGGTAACACAATTAATGCTGTAAAAGGCGGTGCAGATCTACAACCTAGTTTAGAAACACTGAAAAATGTTGCCGCAAGTAGTGGTGCTATTATTGCTGAAACACAAAACATGGCTGATCTTGTAAAATTGGGTGTTGCTGGCAGTACAAACAGTTTTGTGCAGATGGCAGAAAAGAACTTTAACGCACAGTTTGAATTGATGAACAAAGCCACCAACAGTGTTATTGACAATACACTAGCAGAACTTGAACCTAATCTCATGGGATTCAAAATGGCAGTGGATCCTGCTCGAGACGCAGTCATACAGTTTAGAACTGCACTACAGACTAGCACTACTGGTATTAGTGCTATCATAGAAAGTTTATACAGACCAGGCGAGGACCCACGTGACGAAAGTAATCTTGGCGTAATATTAGAAAGTTTAGGCAATACCGTGACTGCAGCGGCACAAGGTATACAAGCCGCGGCGGTTCAAATTGGAGAAAGCACAGCAGTTACAGGCACAGCAGCTCCTCCCAGCAATATTGTCACTGCAACCACAGCAGGACGTCTAACACAAACAGATGGTGGTATATCGGACAGCATTACAAGAACTGTGCTTGGTGAAGACCTAGGTGGTCAAATAAGTGATGCTATGGGAGACGTAATGGGTGAGATAGGTACAACACTTACAGGTATGAAGGGCATTGCTGAAAAGACACAAATACAAACAACTAATCTTGTTGAAGAAGTTAGAAAACTTAGACAATCCAATGATCGTTTGGTTACAGCAACACAAAATAATGCATCTAACTAAAATAGTATTAGGTAAATACACAATAAGGTGTTAAAATAAGTCATGAGCTGGAAAAAACATTTCACATTAGTAAAAACAGATAGTCCTCTTACAACTGTAGGCGGTAGTAAAGACAATGGCACACGCTATAGTCACTATGCTAGTCATCTACCTGAGGTTTATGTAGGACATCCAAACCGTACTGAACGTTATGGTCAGTATGAAACCATGGACATTGACAGCGAAATCAATGCCGCATTGGATATTCTAGCAGAATTTTGCACACAAACTAATGTGGAAAACGGCACAGGATTTGACATTCACTTTCATGAAACACCAACTGAAAGTGAAGTTGAGATTATCAAACATCAACTTATTAACTGGAACAACCTAAACGATTTTGACAAACGTTTGTTTAAGATTTTCCGTAACGTACTAAAGTACGGAGATCAAGTGTTTATTCGTGACCCAGAGACATTTGAATGGTTCTGGACTGAAATGGGTAAGGTTACAAAAATTATTGTTAACGAAAGCGAAGGCAAAAAACCTGAGCAGTATGTTATCAAAGACATTAATCCAAACTTTGAGAACCTTACTGCAACAGCAAACACATTTGCTGACCCAGGTAGTCAAGGTGATCTATACAAAAACAGAGGTTATATTCAGCCTAGTAACTTGTATGATGGTTCAGGTGGCGCAACTGCACAAGGGCGTTTTGATAGAGCTCTTAACGAAAAAGCAGTCGAAGCAGAACATATTGTACATGCTAGTCTAACAGAGGGACTTGATCCTAACTGGCCATTTGGTAACAGTATCCTCGAACAAGTGTTTAAAGTATACAAGCAAAAAGAACTACTTGAAGATGCTATTATTATCTATCGTATCCAACGTGCTCCGGAACGCAGAGTATTCTATATTGACGTAGGCAATATGCCAAGTCATATGGCTATGAGTTTTGTTGAGCGTGTTAAAAATGAAATACATCAGCGTCGTATTCCTAGTAAAACTGGCGGCGGTGTAAACATTATGGATACAACATATAATCCACTGTCAACTAACGAGGACTACTTCTTCCCACAAACTGCAGAAGGTAGAGGCTCAAAAGTTGATACACTACCAGGTGGTACTAACCTAGGTGAGATTGATGATCTCAAATACTTTACAAACAAACTGTTCCGTGGCTTGCGTATCCCTTCAAGTTATCTACCAACAGGATTTGAAGAATCACCAGCGGCTTACACAGATGGTCGTGTGGGCACTGCACTTATACAGGAAAAACGTTTTAACGAATATTGTATGCGTCTACAGCGACTAATTGCTGCTACGTTTGATAGAGAATTTAAAATGTTCCTAAAGTGGCGTGGTGTTGAAATTGACAATGGTACATTTGAACTACGTTTTAATGAACCACAGAACTTTAGCAGTTACCGCGAAACAGAAATGGACCAGGCTAAAATCAACACATTCCAGGCACTGGAAGGTTATCCATATATGAGTAAGCGTTTCCTAATGCAACGTTACTTGGGTATGACAGAAGAAGAAATGTATGAAAATAGCAAACTATGGCGTGAAGAAAATGCCGATATCAGTGTTGAAAGTGAATTACCTAGTATGCGCAGTGTAGGTGTCACAACTGGCGGTATTAGTGCAGACATGGATGCATTCGAACCAGATGCAGAGCCAGCAGGTGATGACACTGCTGAAGGCGGTGGAGAAGAAGGTGGTGCAGGCGAAGCAGGTGCAACAGGAGCAGAAAGTCCACTTACACAAGCAGGCCCAGCAGCAACACCGGAAGCATAAATATTAATATGTTGTTATTTGAATTACATGATAAAAAAGAACCTGAAAACATTCAGGATAGCAGTGCGGCTATGAAAACAGATACCCGTAAAACACGTCTTACACTTGAACAACTAAGCAAATTGCGTAAACTAGCAGATCTAAAAGCAGCAGAATATCAAGAGTCTGTTAAAGAAATTAGACGCCAATTTGCTGCTCCTCCTGCACAATAATCTCTATAGTCTACTTTTTGGCTCAAAAAGTACGCATTTTTCTCATAAAAACTCCTTATTACTAAATAAAACTACAATTGCCTTATGAATATAGGAGTTAACAAATGTCACAAAATAAATTTGAACAATTGATTGAACTGTTTATCGCAGAAGATGAGCAGGGCGCAAAAGATTTGTTCCATGAAATCGTGGTTGAAAAGTCACGTGACATCTACGAAGGTTTAGTAGATGAGGATCAAGTCGAAGAAACTGCAGAAGTAGAAGAAGCAGTTGAAGAAGTTGAAGAAGACGAAACTGTTGAAGAAGATGAAGCAGTTGAAGAATCAGACTTTGACGAAGCAGAACTAGGTGGCGATGCAGCCGACGATATGATTGACGATATCGAAGCCGACGAAGAAGGTCTTTCAATGGAAGATGACGAAGGCGACGAAGAAATCGAAGATCGTGTTGTAGACCTAGAAGACGCTCTAGACGAATTGAAAGCAGAATTTGAAGCACTAATGGCTGGTGACGATGCTGCTGACGACGACGCAATGGACATGGACATGGACATGGACATGGGCGACGAAGAAGAAGGTGAAGAAGAAGGTGAAGAAGAGGAAGAAATGGAATCTGCATTTGAAGAAGCAGAAGAAATGGTCCGCGAATACACCGAAAAGGCTCCTGCACCTGTAACTAGTGAAGAAGGTGACGGATCAGCAGGTCCAGTTGCTGGAAAAAACGACATGGGCGGTAAAGCAGTAGATCCAACTGGTGAAGAAAAAGGTGGAGCAACACCTAAGTCAACAGATATGGGTATGTCTACTAAGCCCGATATGAAAAAAGTATAATTAGGAAACTCTTATGTTATACTTGAGAGAGAACTTAACTTTTGACCAAGCAGGCGTTATAGTTGAAGCAACTGAAAATGCCAATGGTGGTAAGGATCTCTACATGAAAGGCATTTGTATCCAGGGCGGGGTTAAAAACGCAAACGAGCGTGTTTACCCTGTCTCTGAGATTACCGATGCTGTAAGTTCAATTAATGAACAAATCAAAGCCGGCAACAGCGTATTAGGCGAAGTTGACCATCCAGATGATCTCAAAATTAACCTTGATCGAGTATCACATATGATTGAAAATATGTGGATGGATGGACCTAACGGGTACGGCAAACTAAAGATTCTACCAACTCCAATGGGTAATCTTGTGAAAACCATGTTGGAGAGCGGAGTAAAACTTGGAGTCAGTAGCAGAGGCAGTGGAAACGTAAGTGAATCTACTGGTAATGTTAGTGATTTTGAAATTGTCACAGTTGACGTTGTGGCACAACCCAGTGCACCAAATGCATATCCAGTAGCGATTTACGAAGGACTACTTAATATGCGTGGGGGGCATAAAGTACTTGACGTTGCTCGTGAAGCAAACGGTGACGCCAAAGTGCAAAAATACCTGAAAGAGGAAATGATTCGTCTTATCAGGGACTTAAAGATCTAGGAGATCCAAATGCTAGATGCTATCAAACCACTACTAGATAGCGACCTTGTTAATGAGGAAACTCGTTCTGCCATTGCTGAACAATGGGAAGCAAAAATGAACGAAACTCGTCAGCAGGTTACTGCAGAACTTCGCGAGGAGTTTGCACAACGCTATGAGCATGATAAATCTACTATGGTTGAAGCCTTAGATCGTATGGTTACTGAAGGTCTTACTACTGAACTTGAGCAAATTGCTCAAGAGCGTAAAGCGGCAGTAGAAGATCGTGCAAAAGCAGTTGCTAAACTACAAGAAGCAACTGGTACTTTTGACACATTCTTAGTAAAAACACTTAGTGAAGAAATTAAAGAACTACACAGTGAAAGAGCTCAACAACAAGAATTGATTGGCAAACTCGAAAAGTTTGTTACTTCACAACTTGCTGAAGAGATCAGTGAGTTCCAGAAAGATCGTCAAGATGTTGTTGAAACTAAGGTTCGTTTAGTTAAAGAGGCTCGTGCAAATTTTGACACACTCAAAGAAAAGTTTGTTAAGCACACAAGCAAGGCAGTAAACGAAGCAGTAACTGACTATCTAAAAGGTGAAATGACTCAACTTAAAGAAGATATTCAGGTTGCAAAAGAAAATACTTTCGGACGTAAAATCTTTGAAACTTTTGCTACAGAATTCTCTGCAAGTCACCTCAATGAAAACCAAAAGATTAAGGAACTAGAAGCAGCAGTCGCTAAGGCTACTGAAGAAGTTGCTCAAATCAATGAGAGTCTTGAAGAGAAGGCTAAACTAGTTGAGAGCAAAGAGCAAGAAATTGCTATGATTCAAGAGGGTGTTGAGCGTAAAGAAACACTTAATACACTATTGAAGCCACTCAACAAAGATAAGGCAGCGATTATGACTGACCTACTTGAAAGCGTACAGACTTCAAAGTTGAAGACTGCTTTCGATCGTTACCTACCAGCAGTATTAGACGGTAAATCAATGATAAAAGAATCAAAAGAATCTAAGAAAGAAACTATTACTGAAGTTACTGGTAACAAAGAACAAAAAACAGTCCAGGTTCAAGATGACAGCAACATTGTTGACATCCGCAAACTTGCAGGCTTGAAATAAAGTACAAATGAGGAGACAATTATGTCAGACGTACTACTAGAAAGCCGTTGGGACGATACCAAAGATGCACTTCTTGAAGGTCTAGAAGGTAATCGCCGCAACAGCATGAGTGTTGTTCTAGAGAACACACGCAAATACTTGAAAGAGGCAGCATCAACAGGTGCATCAGCAGCAGGTAACGTAGCAACACTTAACCGTGTTATCCTACCAGTTATCCGTCGTGTTATGCCAACTGTTATCGCTAACGAAATCGTTGGTGTTCAGCCAATGCAAGGTCCAGTTGGACAAATTCACACTCTACGTGTTCGTTATGCAGACAGTGTAACTTCAACAGCAAGTGCACCGTTTGATACAAACACAGTTGCTGGTGACGAAGCACTATCACCATTCAAAATTGCTACAGCATATTCAGGTTCGACTTCAACAGGTCGTGGTGACACAACTGCAGCAAAAGAAGGTACAGGTGGTTCACAACTAAGTATCCAGATCCTAAAGCAGCCAGTCGAAGCAAAGACTCGTAAACTACAGGCACGCTGGACATTTGAAGCAGCTCAAGACGCACAGTCAATGCACGGCATCGACGTTGAAGCAGAAGTAATGGCTGCTCTAGCACAAGAAATTACTGCAGAAATTGATCAGGAAGTTCTAGGTTCACTACGTTCACTAGCAGCAACTGAAGAAACATTTAACCAAGCAGCAGTTTCTGGTACAGCAACATACGTTGGTGACG
>Ga0255743_10002493_pt1 | contig 15170 bp, 9 predicted proteins | sample 101ome_19_FD_179950 | JGI IMG/M metagenome (GOLD analysis project Ga0255743, IMG submission 179950) | Coastal salt marsh microbial communities from the Groves Creek Marsh, Skidaway Island, Georgia - 101405AT metaG (version 2) | ecosystem: Environmental > Aquatic > Marine > Intertidal zone > Salt... | reverse complement strand
AAGCCCATCCCTACCTGCACACTTAGTTCGCCTTCAATTACCAGGCCAAACTCCCGACCCTTGTGCCTAACTAGATCGCTTGGCGGGTTCGAGCTTCCACCAGCGGGCTTGTAAAAGACCTCGATAAATTCGCTGCCCTGCTCGGGTCGGGTCGTGAGGCGTTCCCAAGTGGGACCCTTGGTCAGTTCTAGAACTGGTCGGTCGCCCTGACGTAGGACGATTCCGGCATCTTCGAGCGAGACCTCTCCATCTGCGGCTTGCTGTTCTAGTTCAAAGCTCTGGTTGGCCTGTGGCGACTTAGGATCCTCAAAAAGTGAGTCCATGGAAATTCCGAGTTCGCTAACCACGTTATAGAGGGCTGGAACACTAAAGGAGGCTAGACCCCTTTCGACCTGAGAAACGTGACTGGCCGAAACATTTACTCGTCTCGCTAGCTCGCGAACACTGATACCTGCAGCCTCCCTGGCAAGGCGAATATTTTCGCCACACTTCTGCCAGTGATGTGATTCGACCTGCGATTCCAATTCGACTCCCCAAATAGAAACTAAGCCCATCCTAGGGTGTTCTGTTAAAGCAAACAGGAATTAGCGGGCTGAAAAGACGTGGGAGAGTTGAGCGGAAGACAAGACCTCCCAGATCACATGCGTTAGATGTCCCTCTGGGGGTTGTCCGTGTCAATTGTTGCCGATTGCGGAGCTTCAGGGGTCTTGCGGTCTCCCCTAATAAAGAAGGTAAGCAAGGTAGCTCCAACTGCGCCCAATAGCAGGAGCGCCAGTAATACCTCTAGAAGCATGTCCTTCTCCTCTGCTTGTGTTCTTACTAGAACAGCTAGGAACAAGGAAACCTTCCTGAACCTGCCTAGCTGCGCTTATTCCTAATAAGCCTCATGAGAAGCCCAATGGCCGCCAATGCGAGTGAGCTCAGCACGAAAAACCATGACAGGGCAAGTGCCCAGAACTCCTCTACGAGCAAACCAGAACCATCAACAGTGCTGCCACCAGAGGCAACGTAATAGATTCCAAGAGAAACACCCAGAACTAGGGCGAGGGTGCCGAGAAGATTAACGGCCTTGATGATTACCTCGGCTAGATTCCTGCTTTGTCCCACCGCTCGAGCCTAATGAGTGGGTTACTTGCTAACTACAATCACGCGGCCGTTGAAGTTCTCATGTTGTGTGACCTTGGTTTGATACCAATAGCTAAGGTCAGGCCTCAGCGACTTTGCGTACTCACAAACCAGTTTTGCTCTCATCCTCACCGCAACATTCATTCGGTAGGGGTTATCGGCAACCCTTGCTCCGGTGCAGATGAACTTGGTATTGCCGTCTAGTTTCTCGAGGACCGACCTGATCTCGGCCTTCTGGGTCTCTGTGACCTCGCGAGTCCGGCCTGGGTAGTCAGTCAGAGATTTGACAATGACAGGTGCAGATACTGCAATCGTCACCTCAGGAGTCACGGTATCGCTTGAAAAGGCACTCCCAGGAACCGCAACCAGCGCTGCGACCAGGGAAATTGTTAGTGCAGTTTTCATTAGAGCCTCCGTGACTTGTAACAACAAGAAATGGCTGGATATCTTCCTGGAGCCACCTGCCAGAATCGAACTGGCGACCTGCTCTTTACGAGGGAGCTAATGATCCCTTTAGCCTCGGGGGAGGCTAATGAACAGAATATCCCAACGTCTCAGAATGTGTCTATTTGTCTCACATTTCTCGGTTTGCAGCTTAACTCTGGCTAAGTTCGGTTTGATCGGCCGAGAAGCGACTCTGTGAGTGAGAAATATTGGGTCACGGAACTTGAGAAAATCTTTGAAGCTCAGCCAACAATCAGAGAGCCTACCTTTAGAGGACTGATTTGCTGGAGCAGCTCGTCAAGGTCTGTGTTCTCAGACAGGAGTTGTGTCGAGTCCTTGCCGCAAACTGCCTGACTCAGTTGGACACCGAAGGGGTGCTGCTGCACGACTGGCGTGAAATCATAAACAACCCCTTTCAGAATGACCCAGCAGCTGTCCAGGGAGTTGTTTGCCTCAACTTCTGGAACCGAAACTGTGGTTTCTGTCGGTTGGTCCGAGTCTTTCTGCGTTAGAGCTTCCGGCTCAACAGTCAGTAAATCTTCTGATTGCGTTGGCCCGGATGCGCATCCAGCCAGAGTCACCCCGATCATCAGAACGATGATCGGGGTGACTAGTTGCCTCAACTTATTCATATCTCAGTGCAGTAATTGGGTCTTTTTTGGATGCACTACGAGCGGGAAGTATCCCGGCGAGTAGAGCGAGGCCAACTACTACAACCAATACCGAAGCAATGGCTTGAGGTTCAAAGACGAATGGATCAAAGCCCGTGAGGTCTGACAGCAAACCTTCCTGTAATACATTGGACAGGCGGCTTCCAAGAATGATCCCAAGAAGGACTCCGCTAATACTCCCGATGAGACCGATGAGCGCAGCCTCGAGGCTAAAGAGCGAAAAGATCACCCTAGGCGTTGCACCAATTGATTTCATCAGACCAATTTCGCGTGTTCGCTCCTGCACTGACATGTAAAGGGTGTTCACAATGCCGAAACCTGACGCGAATAGCACGACTAATGCAAACCCGTTGAGAATCCAAATAATCGCGTCGACAATCGCAGTAAAGTCGCCGAGTTGATCTTCAAGAGTGACGGCCGTTAGGTCAAGCTGTTCCAGTTCATCAATGACCGCGATGAAATCATCTGTGCCAACTAAGCTTTCGTCCACAAAAACCGTAACCAGTGAAAATCCCTCTTCCGCCGGAGCATCCAGTGATTGAGATTCGTATATTTCCTGGATAAGTGAGGGATTCATAACCAAATTGCCGGCGACTGGTCCACCTAGTCCTTGATCGGCAACACCGACAATTTTCGCGTCAACTTCAGCAATAAAGTCTGCGTAATCATAGAAACCGATTGTTATTGATTCATCAACGGCATCGCTAGCATCTCGAAATCCAAGAACATCAAGGTATTCATAGGGAAGAATCACTTGAAACTCAGAGTCATCACTTAGCTGAGTGCCTTCCAACAGAACTGATTCAATTTCGAGTGAGGTCTGTGCGTTGTCCGCAACATATTGAGCGCCATCCGTCATTAGGTACTCAATAGTGACGCCAAGAGATGGCTCGACCGCGTCCACGCCCTCGATTCTCTCTATTTCAGCGATAGTGTCCTGAGAAATTGCCTGGACCAACGTGGCACTCCCACCTGGGTTAGGCGGCCCTACAACCTGGGCTTCAATCTGGTCCTCTTCAAAAATTGCTGGATCCGAGTCAGAGTTATCACCCGATGCAGTTGGGTTGGTAACGAATATTACGTTTTCCGCTCCGAAGCTTGCGAGGGTGTCATCGATGTATTTATTTACACCTGCACCAAGCGCAGAGGTAAGCGTCAAAGTCAACGCTCCGACAAGGATTGCCGACGCGGTGAGTCCAGTTCGAACTGCGTTGCGTCGAAGGTTTCTCTGGCTTCTCTTAAATATTGATAAAGGTCTCATTTATTCTCTCCGTTTCTTGAAAGGGCCTCTTCGACAGCCTTTGAGACGGCATTCCGCACTGAGCGCTCAATAAGGGCAGATAAGTCCTTTTCGGGCTCGACAGCAGAATCTTGACCGACTATTCGACCATCTGAAACTTCGATGATCCTGTCGAATTTGGCTGCAAAGTCTCGATCGTGAGTGACACAAACAAGTGTGATCCCATGATTCTTGTTGAGGTCAAATAGAAGCTCCTCGACCTGCTGGCCTGTTTTTGAATCTAGGTTCCCAGTTGGCTCATCCGCGAAAATTACCTGGGGGCTGTTTATCAATGCTCTTGCTATTGCCACGCGTTGCTTCTGGCCGCCAGAGAGGTCGACTGCCTTATTTTGGACTTTGTCACCCAGCCCAAGCTCCTCTAGGAGTTCAGTTCCGAGCCTGTTTCGCTCTGATTGCGACATCCCTCCAACCTCCAATGGGAGAACGGTATTTTCCAATACCGTCTCGTTTGCATTCAGAAAGAACTGCTGAAAGACGAAACCGAATGTTTCATTTCTGACCTTGCTGAGCTTTTGCTCACTGAATGATTTGGTAGGCACACCATTGATGCTTATTTCGCCACTAGTTGGACTGTCTAGGAGCGCAAGAAGGTGCATCAGCGTGGACTTTCCTGAGCCGCTTTTTCCCGTTATCGCAACTGCTTCGCCTCTTTCAATCTCGACTGAAACATTGTCTAAAGCGAGAAACTGCTCATCCCCGGACTTATAAACTTTGGTCACTGCACTCGAACTAAGCTGTGCCATGTTCATCCTTTCTCTTTCGTTGATGAAAGGATTGCCTACCAGGCATTCATGAGTCATCTAGCGCTGGTTGTATGTCTGGATGAACTTGGTAGTAGGTGTAAATACACCCTGAGTAGTACGTAGAAAATGAAGAACTGGGGTTGACTTCAACCATGGCTCAGAAAACCGTTTTGCAAGCGCTCATTAGAGGCGGAGCCTGGCTGGCGTTGGCTTTCCCGGCTCTTCTTTATGCAAGTGCCCAGACTCAACCAAGTTTTGTGAGCTTGGTGCCAATTCTGCTGGCTCTAGCAGTGCCTCTAGTCTTCACGGCCCTGAACAAATTCATCAGACTTGGCATGGCGGCTCTTCTTACCGTATTCCTTGTTGCGGCAGGTAGTCAGCTGCCGAGTGCTGTTGTTGTTTTAGGTTTCGTTTTGGCTGAAATCGCGGCTTCTAGTAGAACCAGGGTCATCATTTGGAGCTTTTTGTTTTCGGTTGGGGTGATTATCCCGACCACAATATTGACCACTGAAATCGATACTCTCCGTCCACTTTGGTTAGTTCATACGATCTCCATAGGGCTTTTCCTTGTGGTCGGGATCGTTGTCAAAGAACGAAGAGCATTAATTGAGCAAACATCAAAGAGGTTGGAAATTGCGGACCACGCCCATCAAATTGAGCTGGAGCAAGCCGTCGCCCAGGAGAGATTGAAAATCTCTCGCGACCTTCACAACCGAATTGGTCACCAGCTGAGTGTCATCTCGCTAAGTACTGAAGCGGTAAAGCAGAACAGCAATTCGGTCGATCAGGTGCAAGCCAGTCTGGACTTAATCGGTCGGGCCGCGAGAGAAGGCTTGGAAGAGATTTCTAGTTACCTCAACACCCTAAGGGAGTCTGAGCCTGTCAAACCTGAGGAGGCTTTGAGGACCAAGTTCGAAAGGTTCGGATCTTTGGGGCTTAGCGTAAGCAGCAGCGAAACACAGTTGCCTCCAACAAAGTCAAGCGAAAAACTAAAGTTTGTGAGTGACGCACTCGAGGAACTTCTTATGAATGCCTATAAGTATGGTGACGGGGTTGTTGAGTACCAGCAATCGCTGGAATCCGGTCTCTTAACAATTTCTCTGACAAACACTTCTACCTCTAAAGAAGGCCCCTCAGGTGGCGGATATGGCCTTGCAGACATCGCTGAAAGGGCCGCAGAGATTGGTGCCTCATTTACCTACAGAAAAATATCCGATTCGAAGTTTGAAGCCTTGCTCAAAGTAAGTGACTGGAGTTAGCGAGTTGATAAAAATAGTCCTCGTTGACGATCAAGAATTGATTCTTTCTGCCCTGACTTCTGTTCTCAATGCGGATCCGGGGCTTGAGGTGGCGGGTAGCTGCAAATCTGCCGAGGAGGCGTTGGGGATGATCAAAGTTGAAAACCCAGATGTTGTGATGACAGACCTTGACATGCCGGGCATGGGAGGGCTGGAACTAATAAAGAGGATCAGCGAGGACCATGAGAACACCCGCGTCCTAGCTTTGACAACATTCGAGACCAACGAGAACATGCGGTCAGCGATGAAATATGGTGCGAGCGCTTTTCTAAGCAAGGGTTCGACCGCGCTGGACATAGTTGCCGCTGTGAAGTTAGTAGCGAGCGGCGAGGTCGTGATGTCTCCAAAAACGAGGGAGTGGCTTCAGCAAGAACTGGGGGCTCCTCATGGAAAGGAATCCATTGTTGATCTCGGACTGACACCACGAGAGGTTGAGGTATTGAAGTTGGCAAGTTTGGGGCTATCCAATGTCGACATAGCACAGGAGCTTTTCATCTCACCACTTACGGCGAAAACACATGTAGCACGGCTGTTCGACAAACTTGGAGTTGCCTCCAGAGCCGCTCTTGTGGCCAAGGCAAAAGATCTTGACCTCAGTTAGTGCTTAGACAGTGGGTAAAGAGAGCCACCTGCCAGAATCGAACTGGCGACCTGCTCGTTACGAGGGAGCTAATGATCCCTTTAGCCTCTGGGGAGGCTGATGAACAGAATATCCCAACGTCTCAGAATGTGTCTATTTGTCTCACATTTCACAGTTTGCAGCTTAAGTCTGGCTCAATCCATGTTGAGCACTTGGAGCTCTGACTGTTCCCCGCCTCTGCTAGTTTCAAGGTCTGCTGTCTAGATAGGAATATTTATGAAACGAGTGCTGGTCACTGGCGGATCTGGCAAGTTAGGCAAGTTCGTAGTTGCCCATCTATCTCAGGCAGGATGGTCAGTCACAAGCGCAGATCGAGTGCCTCATCCTGACAATAGGGTAAAAAACATCGTCGTCGATCTAATGGACAGCGGCTCAGTAATGGACCTGATGACAGGTACAGACGAGCGCCACAATGGTCTGGATGCTGTCGTGCACCTCGCAGCAATCCCTGCTCCCGGAATTCAGTCTGACAAGGCCACAATAAATAACAACTTCAACTCCACTCTGAATGTCTTTATGGCAGCTCGAAACGCGGAAGTAAAGAAGGTTGTATTCGCGTCGAGTGAAACAGTGTTAGGGCTTCCTTTTGACACTCCACCACCATATGTTCCAGTTGACGAGGAATATCCTCCGAGGCCTGAGTCTTTCTATTCTCTTTCAAAGGTGCTGGAGGAACGATTGGCTGAGGAGCTCTGCAGATGGGACGGTGAGCTTTCCATTTCTGCGTTACGTTTTTCGAATGTAATCGATCCATCCGAGTACCCAAACTTTGAAGATTTTCAAGACAGTGCTCTAAAACGAAAGTGGAATCTCTGGGGTTACATTGATGCACGTGACGGCGCGTTGGCAGTTGAAAAAGCACTCGAATACCGAAACCCCGGTTTTGAAGCTTTTATAGTTGCCAGCCCTGACTCAGTTATGCGAACGACAAATACGGAACTTCTCGCTCAGGTGTTCCCAGGTGTTGAACCTAAACGAGAGCTATCGGAACATGAAACTCTGCTTGGGATTGAAAAGGCTAAAAGGTTGCTTGGGTTCAACCCCAGACATTCCTGGCGTTCATAGTTTCAACGGCAAAAGATCTTGACCTGAGTTAGTGCCTAGACAATGGGTCAAGAGAGCCACCTGCCAGAATCGAACTGGCGACCTGCTCTTTACGAGGGAGCTAATGATCCCTTTAGCCTCGGGGGAGGCTAATGAACAGAATATCCCAACGTCTCAGAATGTGTCTATTTGTCTCACATTTCTCGGTTTGCAGCTTAACTCTGGCTAAGTTCGGTTTGATCGGCCGAGAAGCGACTCTGTGAGTGAGAAATATTGGGTCACGGAACTTGAGAAAATCTTTGAAGCTCAGCCAACAATCAGAGAGCCTACCTTTAGAGGACTGATTTGCTGGAGCAGCTCGTCAAGGTCTGTGTTCTCAGACAGGAGTTGTGTCGAGTCCTTGCCGCAAACTGCCTGACTCAGTTGGACACCGAAGGGGTGCTGCTGCACGACTGGCGTGAAATCATAAACAACCCCTTTCAGAATGACCCAGCAGCTGTCCAGGGAGTTGTTTGCCTCAACTTCTGGAACCGAAACTGTGGTTTCTGTCGGTTGGTCCGAGTCTTTCTGCGTTAGAGCTTCCGGCTCAACAGTCAGTAAATCTTCTGATTGCGTTGGCCCGGATGCGCATCCAGCCAGAGTCACCCCGATCATCAGAACGATGATCGGGGTGACTAGTTGCCTCAACTTATTCATATCTCAGTGCAGTAATTGGGTCTTTTTTGGATGCACTACGAGCGGGAAGTATCCCGGCGAGTAGAGCGAGGCCAACTACTACAACCAATACCGAAGCAATGGCTTGAGGTTCAAAGACGAATGGATCAAAGCCCGTGAGGTCTGACAGCAAACCTTCCTGTAATACATTGGACAGGCGGCTTCCAAGAATGATCCCAAGAAGGACTCCGCTAATACTCCCGATGAGACCGATGAGCGCAGCCTCGAGGCTAAAGAGCGAAAAGATCACCCTAGGCGTTGCACCAATTGATTTCATCAGACCAATTTCGCGTGTTCGCTCCTGCACTGACATGTAAAGGGTGTTCACAATGCCGAAACCTGACGCGAATAGCACGACTAATGCAAACCCGTTGAGAATCCAAATAATCGCGTCGACAATCGCAGTAAAGTCGCCGAGTTGATCTTCAAGAGTGACGGCCGTTAGGTCAAGCTGTTCCAGTTCATCAATGACCGCGATGAAATCATCTGTGCCAACTAAGCTTTCGTCCACAAAAACCGTAACCAGTGAAAATCCCTCTTCCGCCGGAGCATCCAGTGATTGAGATTCGTATATTTCCTGGATAAGTGAGGGATTCATAACCAAATTGCCGGCGACTGGTCCACCTAGTCCTTGATCGGCAACACCGACAATTTTCGCGTCAACTTCAGCAATAAAGTCTGCGTAATCATAGAAACCGATTGTTATTGATTCATCAACGGCATCGCTAGCATCTCGAAATCCAAGAACATCAAGGTATTCATAGGGAAGAATCACTTGAAACTCAGAGTCATCACTTAGCTGAGTGCCTTCCAACAGAACTGATTCAATTTCGAGTGAGGTCTGTGCGTTGTCCGCAACATATTGAGCGCCATCCGTCATTAGGTACTCAATAGTGACGCCAAGAGATGGCTCGACCGCGTCCACGCCCTCGATTCTCTCTATTTCAGCGATAGTGTCCTGAGAAATTGCCTGGACCAACGTGGCACTCCCACCTGGGTTAGGCGGCCCTACAACCTGGGCTTCAATCTGGTCCTCTTCAAAAATTGCTGGATCCGAGTCAGAGTTATCACCCGATGCAGTTGGGTTGGTAACGAATATTACGTTTTCCGCTCCGAAGCTTGCGAGGGTGTCATCGATGTATTTATTTACACCTGCACCAAGCGCAGAGGTAAGCGTCAAAGTCAACGCTCCGACAAGGATTGCCGACGCGGTGAGTCCAGTTCGAACTGCGTTGCGTCGAAGGTTTCTCTGGCTTCTCTTAAATATTGATAAAGGTCTCATTTATTCTCTCCGTTTCTTGAAAGGGCCTCTTCGACAGCCTTTGAGACGGCATTCCGCACTGAGCGCTCAATAAGGGCAGATAAGTCCTTTTCGGGCTCGACAGCAGAATCTTGACCGACTATTCGACCATCTGAAACTTCGATGATCCTGTCGAATTTGGCTGCAAAGTCTCGATCGTGAGTGACACAAACAAGTGTGATCCCATGATTCTTGTTGAGGTCAAATAGAAGCTCCTCGACCTGCTGGCCTGTTTTTGAATCTAGGTTCCCAGTTGGCTCATCCGCGAAAATTACCTGGGGGCTGTTTATCAATGCTCTTGCTATTGCCACGCGTTGCTTCTGGCCGCCAGAGAGGTCGACTGCCTTATTTTGGACTTTGTCACCCAGCCCAAGCTCCTCTAGGAGTTCAGTTCCGAGCCTGTTTCGCTCTGATTGCGACATCCCTCCAACCTCCAATGGGAGAACGGTATTTTCCAATACCGTCTCGTTTGCATTCAGAAAGAACTGCTGAAAGACGAAACCGAATGTTTCATTTCTGACCTTGCTGAGCTTTTGCTCACTGAATGATTTGGTAGGCACACCATTGATGCTTATTTCGCCACTAGTTGGACTGTCTAGGAGCGCAAGAAGGTGCATCAGCGTGGACTTTCCTGAGCCGCTTTTTCCCGTTATCGCAACTGCTTCGCCTCTTTCAATCTCGACTGAAACATTGTCTAAAGCGAGAAACTGCTCATCCCCGGACTTATAAACTTTGGTCACTGCACTCGAACTAAGCTGTGCCATGTTCATCCTTTCTCTTTCGTTGATGAAAGGATTGCCTACCAGGCATTCATGAGTCATCTAGCGCTGGTTGTATGTCTGGATGAACTTGGTAGTAGGTGTAAATACACCCTGAGTAGTACGTAGAAAATGAAGAACTGGGGTTGACTTCAACCATGGCTCAGAAAACCGTTTTGCAAGCGCTCATTAGAGGCGGAGCCTGGCTGGCGTTGGCTTTCCCGGCTCTTCTTTATGCAAGTGCCCAGACTCAACCAAGTTTTGTGAGCTTGGTGCCAATTCTGCTGGCTCTAGCAGTGCCTCTAGTCTTCACGGCCCTGAACAAATTCATCAGACTTGGCATGGCGGCTCTTCTTACCGTATTCCTTGTTGCGGCAGGTAGTCAGCTGCCGAGTGCTGTTGTTGTTTTAGGTTTCGTTTTGGCTGAAATCGCGGCTTCTAGTAGAACCAGGGTCATCATTTGGAGCTTTTTGTTTTCGGTTGGGGTGATTATCCCGACCACAATATTGACCACTGAAATCGATACTCTCCGTCCACTTTGGTTAGTTCATACGATCTCCATAGGGCTTTTCCTTGTGGTCGGGATCGTTGTCAAAGAACGAAGAGCATTAATTGAGCAAACATCAAAGAGGTTGGAAATTGCGGACCACGCCCATCAAATTGAGCTGGAGCAAGCCGTCGCCCAGGAGAGATTGAAAATCTCTCGCGACCTTCACAACCGAATTGGTCACCAGCTGAGTGTCATCTCGCTAAGTACTGAAGCGGTAAAGCAGAACAGCAATTCGGTCGATCAGGTGCAAGCCAGTCTGGACTTAATCGGTCGGGCCGCGAGAGAAGGCTTGGAAGAGATTTCTAGTTACCTCAACACCCTAAGGGAGTCTGAGCCTGTCAAACCTGAGGAGGCTTTGAGGACCAAGTTCGAAAGGTTCGGATCTTTGGGGCTTAGCGTAAGCAGCAGCGAAACACAGTTGCCTCCAACAAAGTCAAGCGAAAAACTAAAGTTTGTGAGTGACGCACTCGAGGAACTTCTTATGAATGCCTATAAGTATGGTGACGGGGTTGTTGAGTACCAGCAATCGCTGGAATCCGGTCTCTTAACAATTTCTCTGACAAACACTTCTACCTCTAAAGAAGGCCCCTCAGGTGGCGGATATGGCCTTGCAGACATCGCTGAAAGGGCCGCAGAGATTGGTGCCTCATTTACCTACAGAAAAATATCCGATTCGAAGTTTGAAGCCTTGCTCAAAGTAAGTGACTGGAGTTAGCGAGTTGATAAAAATAGTCCTCGTTGACGATCAAGAATTGATTCTTTCTGCCCTGACTTCTGTTCTCAATGCGGATCCGGGGCTTGAGGTGGCGGGTAGCTGCAAATCTGCCGAGGAGGCGTTGGGGATGATCAAAGTTGAAAACCCAGATGTTGTGATGACAGACCTTGACATGCCGGGCATGGGAGGGCTGGAACTAATAAAGAGGATCAGCGAGGACCATGAGAACACCCGCGTCCTAGCTTTGACAACATTCGAGACCAACGAGAACATGCGGTCAGCGATGAAATATGGTGCGAGCGCTTTTCTAAGCAAGGGTTCGACCGCGCTGGACATAGTTGCCGCTGTGAAGTTAGTAGCGAGCGGCGAGGTCGTGATGTCTCCAAAAACGAGGGAGTGGCTTCAGCAAGAACTGGGGGCTCCTCATGGAAAGGAATCCATTGTTGATCTCGGACTGACACCACGAGAGGTTGAGGTATTGAAGTTGGCAAGTTTGGGGCTATCCAATGTCGACATAGCACAGGAGCTTTTCATCTCACCACTTACGGCGAAAACACATGTAGCACGGCTGTTCGACAAACTTGGAGTTGCCTCCAGAGCCGCTCTTGTGGCCAAGGCAAAAGATCTTGACCTCAGTTAGTGCTTAGACAGTGGGTAAAGAGAGCCACCTGCCAGAATCGAACTGGCGACCTGCTCGTTACGAGGGAGCTAATGATCCCTTTAGCCTCTGGGGAGGCTGATGAACAGAATATCCCAACGTCTCAGAATGTGTCTATTTGTCTCACATTTCACAGTTTGCAGCTTAAGTCTGGCTCAATCCATGTTGAGCACTTGGAGCTCTGACTGTTCCCCGCCTCTGCTAGTTTCAAGGTCTGCTGTCTAGATAGGAATATTTATGAAACGAGTGCTGGTCACTGGCGGATCTGGCAAGTTAGGCAAGTTCGTAGTTGCCCATCTATCTCAGGCAGGATGGTCAGTCACAAGCGCAGATCGAGTGCCTCATCCTGACAATAGGGTAAAAAACATCGTCGTCGATCTAATGGACAGCGGCTCAGTAATGGACCTGATGACAGGTACAGACGAGCGCCACAATGGTCTGGATGCTGTCGTGCACCTCGCAGCAATCCCTGCTCCCGGAATTCAGTCTGACAAGGCCACAATAAATAACAACTTCAACTCCACTCTGAATGTCTTTATGGCAGCTCGAAACGCGGAAGTAAAGAAGGTTGTATTCGCGTCGAGTGAAACAGTGTTAGGGCTTCCTTTTGACACTCCACCACCATATGTTCCAGTTGACGAGGAATATCCTCCGAGGCCTGAGTCTTTCTATTCTCTTTCAAAGGTGCTGGAGGAACGATTGGCTGAGGAGCTCTGCAGATGGGACGGTGAGCTTTCCATTTCTGCGTTACGTTTTTCGAATGTAATCGATCCATCCGAGTACCCAAACTTTGAAGATTTTCAAGACAGTGCTCTAAAACGAAAGTGGAATCTCTGGGGTTACATTGATGCACGTGACGGCGCGTTGGCAGTTGAAAAAGCACTCGAATACCGAAACCCCGGTTTTGAAGCTTTTATAGTTGCTAGCCCTGACTCAGTGATGCGAATGACAAATGCGGAACTTCTCGCTCAGGTATTCCCAGGTGTTGAACCTAAACGAGAGCTATCAGAACATGAAACTCTGCTTGGGATTGAAAAAGCTAAAAGGTTGCTTGGGTTCAACCCCAGACATTCCTGGCGTTCATAGTTTCAACGGCAAAAGATCTTGACCTGAGTTAGTGCCTAGACAGTGGGTCAAGAGAGCCTGCCTTAGAGTAAAAAGGCTCGGAAATGGGGGACAAATGAGAAAGCTTCTAGCTGTTCTACTCGCTTCGACACTAGTGCTGGTTGGTTGCTCAAGTAGTGAATCAGAATCTGCGCTATCGCCTATCGAGAGTCAATCTGGGCAATCAGAAACTGCAACCGGTTCAGAACCGGAGGAAAGCGTTGATGGTGAAAACTCAGCGACTGGATCAGATACGGAGACCAAAGGGGAATCGGGCGACACCGAAGGTGATTTAGGTTCACAGCCAGAGAGCTCCTCGGGGGCTAGTGCTGATGTTGTGGCGGAGGAAGTATCTCCCCTTTTGGAGGCCCTGCAGGCTTGGGATTTCCCCTCTGAGAACCAGAAGTGTGAGTCGGGGCCATTTCAGATTGGGTACGCGAGAGGCAAGTTTGTAGTTCTCTCATGCGGACCTGATGGGGCTTGGCACCCTCAAGATGGTGAGCCTCCGGTCGAGCTGGACACCGAAACTGGTTACCCGCTAGAGATTGTGACTGAGCTCAAGGCACGTCTAGCTGAGAACCCAAACAGCGAGGAGTTCGATTCTAGAACCGAGCCCAGTTATGAATTTGCCTCGGTTAGCTATCCACAGTTAGAGCCATGCAAGCTTCTCGACCAAGAAACAGTGAGGGATCACATGGCTATTGGTTTCCCAATGCCGATAGAGAGAGCGAAGCTGACAGGAACCTTGATAGTTCAGGTTGTCGCGGTCGACTTTGAAGGAGACAGGAGTGATGGAAACCCCAAGGTTGATCTCAGAAACCGCTGGCAAGCAGTTGAGTACTTCTGGGAAACCACCAGTGGAGGAAAGGCTGACATTGTTTTCCGATTCCCAGATAGCTACCTGGATCTACCCGGAACCTTTGACAGCTATGGGATCTCTACCCCTTATAACCAATTCGGCACCTTCGGTGATAATTTCTTCGACTACGCCCACGAAGCAATTCGCCTTGCAGACCCCCAAATAGATTTCTCCGATGTTGATGTGGTCCTGGTTACTGCACCAACAGACACTAGGAACCAAGTTGGAACCTACGTAGCTGAAGCTTCCATGCCTTATCGGCCAACCAAGGTGGTCACCGCTGAGAAGACCATCTACAACCTACTTATTAGAGGTGGCGACGAACCGGCAAACCTTGACAATTGGATTCACGAGTTTGGTCACATGCTCGGATTGACCGACTTTGGGCACGATGGGCCAAGAGACGATTCAGCAAACGCCGAAAAAGGCTTCTACGACATCATGACTGCCTATCGCAACCGAGAACTTTATGCCTGGAACAAGTTTCTGCTCGGTGTTGTGGATTCAAAGCAGATCGACTGCAAGACAGACTCATTGCCCTCGACTCACTGGCTCAGGCCTATGGAAGACGGGAAGGCCAGTAAGAAGGCAGTGATGATTCCGCTTTCAAAGCATGAGGTCCTGATTGTCGAGTCTCGCAGGCGCCAGGGACTCGACCCTAACCTTCCAGCATCCGCCGAGGGTGCTGTGGTTTACCGTGTTGACACTCGAGTTGGTCCCCCTGCCAATGCTCTGAAGATTGTCTCTCCAGGCTCCAGAGTCTCGGGAGATATTCGTAACCAGCAGGCGCTAAAGCTTGGAGAAAGTGTCAGCTATGGCGGTTGGAAAATTGAAGTTGTCGACGCTGGCAAGTTTGGCGATGTTGTCTCCATCGCAAAGAGTTAGAGGCCTGCTGACGTTTATCTTCAAACAAGGTAATGTGCTAGAAATCGGTCCAACATAGGGAGCTAATGATCCCTTTAGCCTCGGGAGAGGCTTATGTTCAGAATATCCCAACGTCTCAGAATGTGTCTATTGGTCTCACATTTGTCGGTTAGCAGCTTAACTCTGGCTTAGTTGCCTCGCTTCTTGATGTCTCTCATTAGCCACCAAATGATTGAGGTGAGGAAAAGGAGGAATGCCGCTGGAAGACTCAGGAAAAGCAACCAGAGCCAAGCACCTCCGCCGGTCCCCTCATTCCACATATCTCCCTCTGTGAACAAGGAAGTAATGAATGCGAGAGCAAAAGGGAGGACCAATAGCACCAG
>Ga0255743_10002480_pt1 | contig 15199 bp, 9 predicted proteins | sample 101ome_19_FD_179950 | JGI IMG/M metagenome (GOLD analysis project Ga0255743, IMG submission 179950) | Coastal salt marsh microbial communities from the Groves Creek Marsh, Skidaway Island, Georgia - 101405AT metaG (version 2) | ecosystem: Environmental > Aquatic > Marine > Intertidal zone > Salt... | reverse complement strand
CAACCGTTTCTTCGCTCGTACAGGTTCTGCGGATACTTTGCGTCACACTTACGGTACTTGTTCATTCGTAGGTGTTGAAGAAGGCGCGCTAGATTTCGTTTCTGTTCGTCCTAACCCGATGACTGAAGCTGCGACTATCGCTCTAGGTACTTCTGACCTATTCACTGTACGTGTAATGGACATCACTGGTCGTGTAGTAGCTGGATTTGACAACGCACAAGGCGATGTAGAACTCGTTCGCAATAACATGGTGAGCGGGTTGTACTTCGTGAATGTTGCCAACAGCAAAGGCGATGTGAAAACCATGAAGGTAGTTGTAGAGTAATCTGCACATTCTCCATAAATCAAAGCCCCCGGCGCGGAAGCGCCGGGGGCTTTTTAGTGGCTAATATTTTGGCGCTACGCGCGGTTGACTAAGCCGTGCTCGACGGCAAATCTGACCAAACCAGCCGTGTTCACCATGCCCAATTTATTGAGGATGTTTTGGCGGTGGTTATCAATGGTTCGTTTCGAAAGGAAGAGCTCCTTGGCGATTTGATCATTGGTTAATTGGTCACAGATCATTCCAACAATTTCTTTTTCGCGCTTGCTGAGCTTGGCCACACCGGGGTGTTCTTTACCAATGTTGATCAGGTTCTTACCCAAGATGCATTTTTCGATTAACGCGTTGGCTAAATGCTCGGTGAAGAACAAGCCTCCCTTGGCAATAGTGGTGATGGCATGAACCAATGATTTGGCATCAATAGTCTTCAGCACATAACCTCGCGCTCCAGCTTTGAGCATTTCCTGAGCATTTTCAGCACTGTTCGCACTGGACAGTGTAAGTACACTCAGTTGCGGGTAATCTGAGAGAATTTGACGGCATAAGGTAGCCCCGTCGATATCGCTGAGCTCGTAATCAATGATGATCAGATCGTAATCATCGGCGCGAAGCATGTACTTAGCCTCGGCACTGGTGTTGCCCTCGGTAATGCTGAAGTTAATGTCCGTAAAATCCCCTTTCTCCAACATGGTTTTGATGCCATTTCGGACAATGGGTTGATCGTCGATGATGAGAATCCGGATGTAGGATGGATCCATGGTGTTGTGTGTAAGCGTGAGCGAAAGATACTAATTTCTAGTATTTTAAAGCTACAGGGCCCGATTTTCTCAAAACCTCCCATTCTTGACTTATTTCGCGGTTATACCTTATTAACAGGGGTTGTTAATTAAATTATTACCTATATTTGCAGAAACTTTTTGGACTGCAAAAGGGGGGCTTCGGGCCCCTCTTTTATTGAATACCACTCATGGATCAGCACAAAATTAAAGAAATCGCACTAGCGGCCACTGAAGCAAACGACGCCTTTTTGGTGGAGGTTGAGCTCAAGCCGAATAATGTGATTGTGGTGTATGCCGATGCCGACACAGGATTGTCGATCGATCAGATCAAAATGATCAATCGCAAGATTGAAGCGGAATTGGACCGAGATGTGGAAGATTTCAATCTAACCGTGAGTAGCCCTGATTTGAACAAGCCGCTCAAGATTTGGCGCCAGTACAAAAAGAATGTGGGACGCACATTGAAGGTGAAATTCCAGGACCGTCAAGCCGAAGGAGATTTGGTGGAGGTAAATGAGGAGGACATCACGTTGAGCATCCCGGGAAAAAAGAAAAAAGATCCGACTACGGCTTTGACGATCGCGTTTGCGGACATCACTGAAGCCAAGGTGGGAATCAAGTTTAAATAGACCTTATTATTATTAGGATATACAATGGAAAACCAGGCGATTATTGAAAGCTTCCTCGCGTTTAAAGAGGAGAAAAATATCGACAGAGTAACGTTGATGGCCTTTATCGAAGAGGCCTTCCGTAACCAACTTCGCAAGAAGTACGAGACCGATGAGAATTTTGACGTCATTGTAAACCCGGATAAAGGGGATTTAGAGATTTGGCGCAACCGTACCGTAGTAGAAGATGGTGAGGTAGAAGATGAGAACATGGAAATTGAACTCAGCGCTGCCTTGAAAATCGAGCCGGATTACGAAGTAGGTGAGGAAGTTTCTGAAGAGGTGAAGCTGATCGACCTAGGCCGTCGTTTCATCTTGGCCTTCCGCCAGAACTTGGTGAGCCGCATTCAAGAGCACGATAGCTCTGAATTGTTTAAGCGCTACAAAGATTTGGAAGGCGAAATCATCACAGGTGAGGTACACCACGTACGTCATCGCGAGGTAATCGTATATGATGATGAAGGAAATGAATTGATCCTACCAAAAGATCAGATGATCGGCGAGCGTGAGTTCTTCCGCAAGGGTGATCCTATTCGTGCGGTAGTGAAGGAAGTAGTATTCCGCGGAACCAAGCCTGTAGTCATTATGTCGCGTACTGATGAGCGTTTCTTGGCGAAGTTGTTCGAGCAAGAAATTCCAGAGGTTTACGACGGATTGATCACCATCAAAGGGGTGGTACGAATCCCAGGTGAGAAAGCGAAGGTCGCTGTGGAGTCTTACGACGACCGTATCGATCCAGTAGGTGCTTGTGTGGGTATGAAAGGATCACGTATTCATAGCATCGTTCGCGAGTTGCGCAACGAGAATATTGATGTGATCAACTACACCAACAACCTACAGCTCTACATCCAACGTGCCTTGAGCCCAGCGAAGGTGACTTCATTGAACATCGATGAGGATACACGTCGTGTAGAAGCCTTCTTGGCACCTGACCAAGTGAGCTTGGCTATCGGTCGTGGAGGTACTAACATTCGTTTAGCAAGTAAACTGGTCGACATGGAAATCGACGTTTACCGCGACGACATTGAAATCGAAGACGATATCGAACTAGACCAGTTCAGCGATGAAATCGAAGGATGGGTCTTGGATGAATTGAAGAAAATTGGATGTGATACTGCGAAGAGCGTCTTGAAGTTGAGCCGTGAGGATTTGATCTCTCGTGCCGACTTAGAGGAAGAAACAGCAGACCACGTCATCAAAGTCCTTTCACAAGAATTCGAGGGCGAAGAATAAGAATATACCTAAAGACACTCTATGAGTAGCGTCAGATTAAGTAAAGCAACAAAAGAGCTCAACATCTCCCTAGACCGGGCGGTAGAGGAATTGGCCAAACACGGCCATGAAATTCCAAACAACCGTAACCACAAAATCACGGACGAACAGTACGAGGTTTTGATGACGGCATTCGCGGATGACCTTGCTCGCAAAAAGCGTTCAGAGGCCGTTAGTGCCCAGGTGAAGGAAGAAAAGGATCTTTTGCGTGGAACTACGGAAGAAGCTCCAGCAGCTCCAGCAGAAGAAGTTCCTGTCCCAGCCCCAGTGGCGGAGGAGGTTCCTGCTCCAGTGCCAACTCCTGAGCCGGTGAAAGAAGAAGCACCTGCTCCTGTGGTCGAAGAAGCACCAAAGGAAGCACCAAAGGAGGAAACCAAGGGACCTAAAGTCCTTGGGAAAATCGACCTTGAAGTTGCGAAGCCTAAGAAAAAAGAGGCGCCTAAAGTTGATAAAGTTGAAGCCAAGGTCAAAGAGGCGAAAGCTCCTGTAGAGTCTCCTAGGAAATCAGCGGGTAATCCTACAGAAACGTCCAAAAATCAGGCTCCAGCCCCTAAAAAAGAAGAGCCTAAGGCAGAATCCGAGATCAAAACGAAATACGTGAAGATCGACGGCCCTAAGTTTACGGGTCAAAAGATAGAGCTACCTGTAGAGAAGCCTAAAGGTGAAAAGAAGAAGCGTGTACGCATCAAGAAGCAAGGACCGGGTGGCGCTACCCAAGCACAGGTAGATCCAAAAGCCCGTGGTCCACGTGGAAATCAATCTCAAAATAAAGGTAAAGGACGTCGCAATCAACCGGTAGTTGCTAAGCAGGAATTGTCAGACGAAGAAATCCAAAAGCAAATCAAAGAAACTCTTGAAAAGCTTACCTCAGGTAAGAAGAACAAGGGGGCAAAAATCCGTCGTGACAAGCGTGCTGAGCGCCGCGAAAAAGAGGAGCTCGCAGATATGCAGGCGGCGGAAGAAAGCAAAGTATTGAAGGTTACAGAATTTGTAACGGTTACAGAGCTTGCCAACATGATGGAGGTTAGCGTCAATGATGTTATTGGCGCCTTGATGGGTGTAGGAGTCATGGTAACCATGAACCAGCGCTTGGATGCCGAGATGCTTGAAATGGTCGCTGAAGAATTTGGCTTTAGCATTAATTTCACTGACGAAGAGGTGACAGAATCGTTCCTTGAAGAAGAGGACAAAGAAGAAGATTTGAAACCTCGTTCACCTATTGTAACGGTGATGGGTCACGTTGACCATGGTAAGACGTCGTTGCTGGATTATATCCGGAAGGCAAATGTAATTGCTGGTGAAGCCGGGGGTATCACCCAGCACATCGGTGCATATAGCGTGAAAGTACACACGGGTCAAACTATGACGTTCTTGGATACACCAGGTCACGAAGCCTTTACGGCCATGCGTGCACGCGGTGCCCAGGTTACGGATATCGCTATTATCGTTGTAGCAGCGGATGATTCAGTGATGCCTCAAACGAAGGAAGCTATTTCTCATGCCCAAGCGGCCGGTGTGCCTATCGTATTTGCCATCAACAAGGTGGACCGCGAGGTAGCTAATCCTGACAAGATTAAAGAGCAATTGGCCCAATTAAACTTGCTCGTTGAAGATTGGGGTGGACAGATTCAGTCTATGGACATCTCTGCGAAAACAGGTTTGAACGTAGAAGAACTTCTTGACAAAGTATTGTTGGAAGCGGAAATGTTGGACTTGAAAGCCAACCCAGATAAGAACGCCAGTGGTACAGTAGTAGAAGCCTCTTTGGACAAGGGACGCGGATATATGTGTACAGCATTGATCCAATCTGGTACCCTAAAAGTGGGTGATTACGTATTGGCAGGTCAGTACAGCGGTAAGGTGAAAGCAATGCTCGACGAGCGTGGCAATCGCATTAAAGTCGCAGGTCCTTCAGCACCAGTAAACCTTCTAGGTTTGGATGGCGCGCCTACTTCCGGTGATCGTTTCATTGTGATGGACGACGAGAAAGAAGCGAAGCAAATTGCAGCCAAGCGCTTGCAGTTGCAGCGTGAACAAAGTGTGCGTTCTCAGAAGAAGATGACCCTCGAAGAGATCGGTCGTCGTCTGCAGGTGGGAGACTTCAAGGAGTTGAACATCATCTTGAAAGGGGACGTGGACGGTTCTGTAGAAGCACTTTCAGACTCATTGCAAAAATTGACTACCGAGGAGATTCAGGTCAACATCATTCACAAGGGTGTGGGTCAAATCTCAGAGAGCGATATCCTATTGGCAACAGCATCAGATGCTATCGTCGTAGGGTTCCAAGTTCGTCCTTCTGCACAAGCCCGTAAATTGGCAGAGAAGGAAGAAGTGGAAATCCGTATGTACTCAATCATCTACGACGCGATCAATGAGGTGAAAGATGCCATGGAAGGCATGTTGAGCGCTGAGATCAAAGAAGAGATCAAGGGTACTGCAGAGATTCGCGAGACCTTCAAGATTTCCAAGGTGGGTACTATTGCAGGTTGTATGGTCACAGACGGTACCATCGAGCGCAACCACGACGTCAGAATCATTCGCGATGGCGTGGTAGTCTACACTGGAAAACTAGGTTCGTTGAAGCGATTCAAAGACGACGTGAAAGAAGTTCGTCAAGGCTTCGAATGTGGTTTGAACATTGCGAATTTCAACGACATCAAAGTAGGCGACGTCGTAGAAGCTTACGAAATGGTAGAAGTAAAACGTACGTTGGATTAATCTCCAATAGTTTGAATATAGCAGATCCCCGGTGCGTAGGCATCGGGGATTTTTTTTATCCAAAGAGTAGCGCTCCGACTCCGAAGAGTGCGCCGTAGACCACGGCGATTCCGAACAGCCAGTAGGCCAATAAGCGCAGCGTTGACGGCGGAGTATCACCCTCATTGTGCTCCACTTTCCATGCTACTGGTTTCCATGAGCCACCTGGGCGTACCGTTTGGTAAAACTCCACCAAGGTCGCATGAGATTCTGGCGAGGTCACATACATCGCTGTGATCCAGGCGATGGTGGTGAATCCCACTGTAAAGAAGAATGAGTTTGGGAAGGCCCAGGCTAGTCCGTAATGTGCAATGGCGTAGGCGACGAAAGGTGCTACTGTCGCCGTAATCTCTGCCCAAGCATTGATGCGCCACCAATACCATCTTAAAATCAACACCAGCCCCAGTCCGGCGCCACATTCCATAATGAATTGCCAGACGCCTGCAATGCTGTCCATGAGGTGGGTGATGTAGAGGCCGAGGATGGCGAGAACTACGGTGAGCAATCTGGACATGTTAATGCTCTTTTTGCGCTTGGCATTTGGCGAAATGAATCGCAGGTAGAAGTCGTTTACAAGGTAGGATGTGCCCCAATTCAGCTGGGTCGACATGGTTGACATGTAGGCGGCGAATAAGGAGGCTAGGAGCATTCCTAAAATACCCTTGGGCAAGAAGTCGCGCATTATGAAAATGTAGCCAAAGCGGTAATCCCGTTGGTATTTAAGGGCTTCGGCTAATCGGTCCCCGTACATGGGCTCCCATTGTCCCAACCACTCTTGGTATTCGGCTTGTTGGTTGGCCGTAAGCGGCTCGCAATTTGCTTGGCCGGTCATGCATTCATAGGTAATGAAATCTGGTGTGCCGCTGAGGTCTCCGCCGTTGCCGTATAAAACGATAGCGCTGAGGGCAACAATGATCCAGGGCCATGGACGAATGGCATAATGCCCTATTTGGAACAAGGCGCTGGCGAGGAAGGAATCTCTTTCGTCCTTAGTCGAGAGCATGCGTTGTGCACTATACCCGCCACCGCCTGGTTCGGCACCAGGGTACCACGAGGTCCACCACACCATTCCGAAGAAAGCCAGGAAGGAGGCTAATCCAATTTGGTAGGTTTGACCGGAACTCTCGCCGCTACCTACTTCGGGCAGGAAACTGAAGGTCTCGTCCGGTAAGGCGTTTCTCAGTCCTTCGAGCCCGCCTATTTCAGGCGCACGCAGGACGTATACGGCTAGGGTAATGGAACCGGTCATGGCCAAAAGGAATTGGAACACATCGGTATAGACCACGCCTTTCAGGCCGCTGATGCTTACGTATACCACCACTCCAAGTAGTGCAGCACCGGTCCATAGGAACGCTTGTTGTTCACTGATGCCGAAGAAACCTTGGAGTAGTGTAATCATTGCGACGTTCACCCAGCCCATGATCAGTACATTCATGAAGGCGCCGAGGTAGATGGACTTGAATCCGCGTAGGATGGCTGCGGGGCGTCCGGAATAACGGAATTCGATAAACTCGACTTCGGTAGAGAGGCCACTTCTACGCCATAATCGGGCAAAGAAAACAGTGGTGAGCATACCACCGGCGAGGAGGTTCCACCACAACCAGTTTCCGCTGATGCCGTATTGTCCAACTAGCTCGGTGACGGCCAAAGGGGTATCTGCTGCGAAGGTAGTCGCGATCATGGAGATCCCTGCGATGTACCAAGGAAGGTTCCGTCCGCCGAGGAAGTATTCGCTCAGGCTTTTCTTTTTACTGCGACCGAAGTATAGGCCTACTGAAATGGTAAGAACCAATAAAGCAATGAGAACGACAGTGTCGAAGGTGCTTAGAACCATGTTATTTGCGTTTGGCGGCGAAGAAATCGCTCATAATTTGGCCGCATTCTTCTGCGAGAATGCCGGTGATGATTTTGGTTTTCGGATGCAGGGAACCCCCATGTAAAGCGAATCCACGCTTTTCGTCAGAAGCGCCGTATACGACCGTGCCAATCTGTGACCAGAACAAGGCGCCTGCACACATGGGACAGGGCTCGAGGGTTACGTAAAGGGTGCATTTGCTGAGGTATTTGGATGCCAAGTAGCTGCTGGCTGCGGTGATCGCCTGGATCTCAGCATGGGCAGTGACATCGACCAATCGTTCGGTGAGGTTGTGCGTGCGGGCGATAATTTTGCCGCCAGCCACTAGTACGGCGCCGACAGGAACCTCGCCAACCTCAGCGGCAATGCGGGCTTCTGCAAGGGCAGCACGCATAAATCTCTCGTGATCGTTCATTGATAGCATCTTCCATGCAAAATAGGGATTTGCCCCACAAGTTTGGCTATTTTTGCGGTTCAAAGAAGTAAGACATGTACAGATCTCACACGTGCGGCGAATTACGCGCATCTCATATCGGACAAACAGTAACCTTGGCAGGTTGGGTACAACGCTCGAGAGAATTGGGCGGGATGACCTTTTTGGATTTGCGCGACCGCTATGGCATTACTCAAGTTGCGTTCAATGAAGAATGGGATGCAACGTTATTGCAAGAGGCGAGAAAGCTAGGTCGCGAGTGGGTCGTACAGATCGAAGGTGAGGTCATTGAACGTCACAGCAAGAATGCCAATATGGCTACGGGCGATGTGGAGATCAAGAGTGCGAAGCTAAAGGTGCTCAATGCCGCGAAGACGCCTCCCTTTACTATTGAAGAAGAAAGCGACGGTGGTGAGGAGCTTCGTATGAAGTACCGCTATTTAGATCTTCGCCGCAGTCCATTACAGCGCAACTTGGCGCTGCGTAACCGAGTGAATATCGAGGTACGCAAGTATTTGGACGAGCAAGGTTTTATGGATATTGAAACCCCGTTCTTGATAAAATCAACGCCAGAGGGTGCACGCGATTTTGTGGTGCCTTCGCGCATGCAAGAGGGTAAGTTCTATGCTTTGCCGCAAAGCCCGCAGACCTTCAAGCAATTGTTGATGGTTAGTGGCTACGACAAGTACTACCAGATTACGCGTTGCTTCCGCGACGAAGATTTACGTGCAGACCGTCAGCCAGAGTTTACACAGATTGACTGTGAGATGGCCTTTGTAGAGCAAGAAGATATCTTGAATACGTTCGAGGGATTGTTACTTCACTTGTTGAAAGACGTGAAAGGTGTTGAGATTGATAGTGTGCCGCGCATGACTTATGCAGAGGCGATGGAGCGCTATGGAAATGATAAACCGGACATCCGTTTCGGGATGGAATTGGCCAATCTAAATGCACTCACTCAAAATCTCGGTTTTATGGTCTTTGACCAAGCTGAAACTGTGTTGGGTATTGCGGTACCGGGTGCCGCTTCTTGGACGCGTAAGCAGATCGATAAGTTGACCGATTGGGTGAAGCGTCCAGACATCGGCATGAAGGGCATGGTGTACTGTAAAGTCAATGAGGACGGCACGTACAAGAGTTCAGTAGATAAATTCTATACGCAGGAGCAGCAAGCTGCATGGGCAAAAGCTGCGGATGCGAAGCCAGGTGACTTAATCCTGATTTTGGCAGGTGAAGAGCGATTGACGCGCAAAGCAACTTCTGAATTGCGTCTTCACATCGCAGAGGAAATGGGCCTAAGAAATCCTGAGGTCTTTGCACCATTATGGGTGATGGACTTTCCACTATTGGAATGGGACGATGAAACAGAGCGTTACCACGCGATGCACCACCCGTTCACCTCTCCAAAGCCAGAGGATATCGCGTTGATTGATACAGACCCAGGAATGGTTCGTGCCAATGCGTACGATCTTGTGTTGAATGGAAATGAGATCGGTGGGGGTTCTATTCGTATCCACGACAGAGCATTGCAGAGCCGCATGTTTGATTTGCTTGGATTCAGCAAGGAAGAAGCAGAGAAGCAATTCGGGTTCTTGATGAGTGCCTTCGAATACGGCGCGCCACCACACGGTGGTTTGGCCTTTGGTTTTGACCGATTAGTAGCCATCCTTGGCGGCGCTGAGGTTATCCGTGATTTCATAGCTTTTCCGAAAAATAATGCGGGTCGTGATGTCATGATTGATGCCCCTGCAACCATCGACGAAGCACAGCTCAATGAGCTATGCCTTGTTTCTACTGCGAATCCGGAGGAAAAGTAAAGCTTAGTTTTTGTAGATTTAGGGATATTAAGATTACCCTATGCTACGTAAACTATTACTATCGTTTACCTTTTCTGCCACTGCCCTTTTCGTCACTGCTCAAGATCGTGCTTCTAATGCGCTGACTAAGAGTGAGATTGAAAACATGACCTGGGTGGAAGCCATGCAGGATTACCGCGTGAACTTCCACACCGTGGTAGACAAATTCGAATCTGAATTTACCGGCAAGCCTTATGAAAAAGGACACGGTTGGAAACAATTCAAGCGTTGGGAATATATGATGGGCCAGCGCGTCGGAGAGACAGGTGTTCGTCCACATCCAAGTGTATTATACAATGCCATACAGAGCCAGTCGAGTTCTAATGAATACGGAGATTGGCGCCCTGCCGGTCCGTTTGATGCGCCCTCCGGTGATGGAATTGGCCGAATCAACAACGTTGCCTTCCACCCTCAACACAACGATACCATCTATGCAGGCGCACCGGCAGGAGGTTTATGGGTGAGCTACGACGACGGACAAACTTGGCAAACCTTTACAGACGAGTTGACAAACATTGGGGTGAGTGATTTAGCCATTGATCCACAACATCCGGATACCATGTATTTGGCGACCGGGGACCGCGATGCTGCGGATACCTACAGTTATGGATTGATGAAATCTGTAGACGGCGGGGTCACTTGGTCGCCGACAGGCTTGTCATTCAACGTCAGCAATAATTACCGCATCGGCCGCGTGGTCGTGCACCCTGATAGCACCAATATTGTAGTTGCTGCCACGAACGGCGGAATCTACCGCAGTACCAACTACGGCCAGACCTTCAGCCTAGAGCAATCTGGATTATTCTACGGCGTGCACATGGGCCAAGGCGATACGTTGTTTGCCACCACTTCTGGCTCTAGCCCAAAGGTATACCGTTCTGTGAACGCAGGTGATACTTGGACTCAAATGTCCAACGGACTACCGACATCCGGTGTCTATCGCTGTGAGGTGGCAGTGAGCTCAGTACCTGGATTACTCTATGCCGTTTTTGGGAGTAGTAACTATGGTTTTGGTGGATTATATCGCTCGACCAATGGAGGCTCGAATTGGTCGTTGATGAGCTCTTCGCCAAACATCATGGGTTGGGCTTCAAACGGAGGAGGCTCAGGCGGCCAGGCATGGTATGATTTGAGTATTGCCTGTGATCCTTTAGATGAGAATACCATTTACGTAGGAGGGGTGAATATTTGGAAGAGCACGAATGGTGGTGCCAATTGGTCTATCGTCGGCCACTGGTACGGTGCTGGATCCATCCCTTATGTTCACGCTGACCATCACCACGCCTCATTCCGTCCAGGAACGTCTCAGTTGTACGTAGGAACCGATGGTGGAGTCTATAAAACAGCCAATGGCGGTACTTCATGGAGTCATTTGAACGACGGCATGAACATTACCCAGTACTATAAAATCTCACAGAGCACCTCGGATACTACAGTAATTCTTGCAGGTGCCCAGGACAACGGTTCACACCTTCGCAGCTCTTCTTCTTGGAGCCGCGTCACAGGTGGCGACGGGATGGACAATGGTGTGGATGTGACCAATGACAACATCATGTACACGTCCATCTACTATGGAGATTTCTACAAGAGCACCAACGGAGGAGGATTCTTCTCGGCCATCAATACCTTGAGCGCATCGGGTTCGGGGAACTGGGTGACGCCGTTTAATGTAGATCCGGTCAACGGCAACACGATCTACGCCGGGTTTACTAAGCTTTGGAAGTCGACTAATGCGGGTGCCTCATGGACGGCTACCTCCTCATCCAATGTGAGCGGCGGGTCGAACATTGATGAATTCGAAATCGCTCCGTCGAACACGAACTACATCTATGTGCTGGTCAACAGCAATATTTTCAAGAGCACCAATGGCGGTAGTACTTGGTCAAACATCACCCCTAGTGGAGGGTTGAGCCCTTCACCACATAATATTTCTGGAGTCGCTATTGATCCGGACGACGAGCAACACATCGTCATTTCGATCAGCGGATATACCAGCAACAAGAAGGTGATGGAATCTTTCAATGGCGGTCAGACTTGGTCGAACCTGAGCTCGGGACTGCCGAATATTCCTGCGAACTGTGTGACCTTCGAGAGCGGGTCGTCAGACGGCATCTACGTGGGAACGGATATCGGAGTGTACTACCACAGCTCAGCATTTTCGAACTGGGTGAGCTACAATAAAAACCTACCTAACGTGATCGTCGTAGATTTTGAAATCTATGAAGACGATGATCTACTGCGCATTGGTACCTACGGCCGTGGGGTATGGCAGAGTCCACTAATGGCCGGAAGCGCAGCGCCACCGGTAGCGGCATTTATAGCGGATCCTGCGGCACCTTGTGGTACGACGGATACCATTTCATTGATCGACCAAAGCCAAGGCTTGACCACAAGCTGGCAATGGCAAATCAGCCCATCTACCTTCAGCTATGTGAACGGTACGACGGATTCGTCTCAAAACCCACAGGTCATTTTCTCGGCTACAGGAGGATATACGGTCACCCTTACCGCAACCAACGCCTATGGTTCTGACGATACCACGGTATTCCAAGCGATCTCTGTGGGCGGTTCGGTGCTGCCGTTTGTGGAAGATTTCGAAAACGGTCTAAATGGCTGGGAAATCGATAACCCTGATGGCGGTATTACTTGGGCATCAACCACGGTGAACGGGACGAGTCCTGGTACGGTTGGAATGTTCATGAATCACTATTCCTACAGTGGTTCAGGTCAGCGTGATGAACTCATTTCACCAGCCCTTGATTTCTCGAACGACACGCTCGTGAGCATGAGTTTTGAATATGCTTCAGCATACTACTCAAGTGGATATTCTGACAGCTTGTTAGTGTATGTGAGTGATGATTGTGGTGCTACTTGGAATGAAGTGGCGGCATACGATGCGACGGATGCTTCCTTCACTACAGCAGGCGCCATCACCTCTTCTTTTGCACCGGCTGATTCTACGTACTGGTGTCACGGTTCGAGCTCGGTTACGTGTCCGACCATCGATCTTGATGCCTACAGCGGCATGAGCGGTATCCGAGTGAAGTTCGTTGCCGTGAATGGTTATGGCAATAACACCTTCCTAGATAACATCAATATTAGCGGACAGGCCCAAGTAGCTCCAGTGGCTGCCTTCGGAGGCGATACTGCTGCTTGTACAGGTAAATCCGTGACGTTCTACGATTACTCGGCGCCGGCTCCAACAGCGCGTCTATGGTCTTTCCAAGGCGGTACTCCCGCGACCTCGACGGCGGCGAACCCAACGGTGACCTATGCAAATGCAGGCACTTACGATGTTAAACTCGTGGTTTCAAATGCAGCGGGTATTGATTCTGTCCTATTGACAAATTACATCACCATCGTGACGGCACCTTCGGCGGCTGTTTCGATGGCCGTATCGGCATCTACCTTATGTAATGGCGATAGCGCCACTGCCACTGCCACCTTCACGAACGGCGGTATGAGCCCGTCCATCGATTGGTTGCTCAACGGCACTGTTGTCGCCTCCAACACGACGACTTACGCCAACCAGTTCGCAGATGGGGATGTCCTCACTGTGCGCATGATCAGCTCGGACGACTGTGTGGCCAATCCTACCGTAATGGATTCTACGAGCTTCACGGTCAACGCTCGTCCTCAAGTGAGCCTCGGGTCACAAGGCTATGTTTGTGAGCTTGACGGTCCACAGGCCCTTTCGGGCGGTCAACCGGCAGGAGGGATTTACTCGGGAACGGGTATTACGAATGATTCCATTTTCCCATCCATAGCCGGAGTAGGATCGCACTGGGTCTACTACACCTATACGGATGCCACTACGGGATGTACGAACACGAAGAAGCGCGCCATTAGCGTACAGGCAGCACCATCACAACCGACCGTGAGTCAGAATCCGACCACGGGAGAGCTTGAAGCCGCTACTCCAGCAGGTACCTTTACCTACGAGTGGTTAGATGATAACATGGATCCAATTTCCGGAGCCACTTCGGCTACCTACTTGCCGACAGCCAATGGTACCTACTACGTACGCATCTTCTCGAACATCCTTTGTTCGAATGTATCAGACGCCTACACGGTGGTGAACATTGGCCTAGACGAAGAGCTGTTGAACGGCTTGGAGATCTATCCAAACCCCGCTCAAACGCAGGTAAACATTGCCCTCCCTGGAAGCGCCCAAATCCGCATCCTCGACGCCTCTGGTCGCGAGGTGTACAACCAATGGGTAGAACAGCGTACGGCCATCGATGTCCAGCAGTGGGCGCGTGGGGCGTACATTGTCCAAACCATTCAGGAAGGCGCCAGCACACATATCCCGTTAATCCTTCAGTAGGAGGAGAACACTTTAGGGCATAAAAAACCCGGGCGCGCAGCGCCCGGGTTTTTTATAGTTTCAGAGCGTTGGAATTTATACCAATGCCATATGTGCGATCATGCTCTTAAACAAGGCAAGACCGTCTTGGTTGTTGAGTTCTTCATCGGCTGCACGCTCAGGGTGCGGCATCATACCAAAGACGTTTTTACCCGCATTACTTACCCCGGCAATGTTCTCCAAAGTACCATTAGGGTTCACAGCTTCGGTCACTTCACCGTCCTCAGTACAGTACTGGAAGATGATTTGATCGTTCGCCTTTAGCTCTGCTAGTGTCTCTGCCGAACAGTAGTAGTTTCCTTCACCGTGTGCAATAGGAATCTTGTAGCCTTTGCTGTGGTCCAAATCTGCGCTGATTCCCGCAGTCTTCGATGCAGGCTTGATGAACACGTTCTTACAGATGAATTTGTGGCTATTGTTATGGCGCAATGCTCCTGGCAACAATCCACTTTCGGTAAGGATTTGGAAACCGTTACAAACGCCCAACACGTATCCGCCGTTATTGGCAAATTCGATGACGCTTTGCATGATAGGGCTCATCTTTGCGATGGCACCACTGCGCAGGTAATCTCCATAAGAGAACCCTCCAGGAAGTACCACACAGTCCACCCCTTGCAGGTCGGTATCTTTGTGCCATAGGTTCACAGTTTCGTAACCCATGATGGTTTCTAATACGTAAATCATGTCTTGGTCACAATTTGACCCTGGGAAGGTGATGACACCGAATTTCATAGCAAATCTGCGCTTAAGAATTTGTGCAAAGTTACGCCCTTTCTTTGGAATAAAACCTTAGGACAAGCGGTTAGATAGGGTATATAATGCACGGGCGCCCACATTGGCATCCCACTCATCTTCTCCCGGGCTCACTTCCACTAAATCCATCCCAATAAG
>Ga0255743_10002477_pt1 | contig 15206 bp, 19 predicted proteins | sample 101ome_19_FD_179950 | JGI IMG/M metagenome (GOLD analysis project Ga0255743, IMG submission 179950) | Coastal salt marsh microbial communities from the Groves Creek Marsh, Skidaway Island, Georgia - 101405AT metaG (version 2) | ecosystem: Environmental > Aquatic > Marine > Intertidal zone >... | reverse complement strand
ATAAAAATGGTAGCGGAGGAGGGACTCGAACCCCCGACACGCGGATTATGATTCCGCTGCTCTAACCAACTGAGCTACTCCGCCATCTTATGCGCCGCCAGATTTATATGCCTTATCTGACATACCGACCGTATCTGGCGTAATCCCAGATCCGGCTTGCCTAGCTAATTGCATTTAGTGCGCCGTTTTACTGGTTTTGCCGCCCCTAGGTCAAGCGGATATCTCGCCTTTCGGTAAAAATCTTTCACAAGCGGCATCGGCCGCCCCCGCGCCCTGCCCAAAAGAACGTTTTCCGCCGCTTTTGCCTGATCCTGTCATCACTCTGGCTTTGTTTCCTTTTCGCCGTACCAGGCTTTTCTTTTTCATATCACCAGCATGGTTTTTTCGCTATTCTAGCCCCCTTACGATGCGCGCCCCAAAAATCACCATGTGAATCCGCCTGTCATCCAGCAGCCAAGCCAGCACAATTAATAAGGAAATATAGGATATGATTGAAAATTTCATCACGGCCTTTGTTGTTTATTTCGTGGTGATTGACCCTGTTGGCACCGCGCCCATCTTCCCTGCTATTACAACGCATCTGAATAAACGCCAGAAAATCCGTACCGCGCTTGAAGGCAGCTTTGTTGCGGGTGCCATCATGCCGGTTTGTGCGCTCTGCGGCGTATGGATTTTGCATTATCTGAATATTTCACTTACCGCATTTCGTTTTGCTGGCGGCATCATCCTGCTTATAGTGGCGCTCGACATGCTTGCCAATAAACGGCAGGCGCGACGCGAACAGGGAAATGACACGATTTCAACCGATAATAATATTGCCATTTTCCCATTGGCAACGCCGCTTCTGGCTGGGCCTGCCGCCATTACCTCAGTGATGGTGGTGGCAAGCAGCCCTGCTGGCAATCTCGATATCGTCATTGGCTATGGCGCAATGGTTGCGGTGATGCTGGCAACAACGATCGTTTAAATCATTACCGGCCTAGCCGAATTCTATATCAACCCGCGGGTCACGAAAGTCTTTTCGCGCATCACAGCCATCATTTTAGCCGCATTATCGATTCAATATATTATTGACGGGCTTCAGTCGCTTGGCGTAATCCAAGTCATCGGCTAGCCGGCGGCCTCGCGCGCATCTAGCCAGAGATTGGCGTTTTCGCCCAGATGCCGGCCTTTTCGTTTAAAGACTGGCCATTGCGACAGGTTATTTGAGACTGATCATTTTATAAGGGGTTTTACGAATATGCAGTTGAATATCTTGATTGTTGGCGTTCTTTTCCCCGCCATTCCGCTGATGATGATTAATTTTGGTAATCGCTATTCGCTTTTGGCCGGATTGATCCGCAATTTGCATGACACGGTGATCAATGAAAAAATCTCAACCGATGACAGCTCCCGGTTTTTCCACCAGATTGCCAGCCTTCGTCAGCGATTGCGGCTAATTGCCATCATCCAGACCTGTAGTGCGCTTGCCTTTATCTTTAATCTATCGGCGATGATTTCTCTTTATTTTGGCATTGGCGGCCTTGGCAGCTGGCTGTTCTTTTCAGCGATCATTTTGATGGTTGCGGCGATGGTTCAATTCACCATCGAAATCCAGATTGCCAATTCGGCGCTTGATGTACATCTGTCCGATTTGGAAAAACATCAAGAATGGCAAGATTATCTGGCATCCTCAAAATCGCGTGGCAGAAAATCACGCAAAGCAGTTACGCCGCATCCAGCGGGTTAATATCTAATGCCGCCATAAGGCAGGTCATTTTTGATCGTTTTTGCGCTGCAAATAGCCAACAATTGCCAGCGCATCTTCTTCAGTAATATTCAAGCGCTGGCGTAAATCATCAATCTTTTTGCGTTCATCGCTGGTGATAACTCCATCGCTTAACGCTGATGAAATTTCGGCCTCAAGCTGGTGCCGCCGCATTGCCACCTGATTGGTAAAACCAGTGGCAACAATGCCGGTTAATAGCGCAACAACACAAACCCCCATAAGCGCGGTCAGGGTGGCGATAAATTTACCCGCGACCGTATGCGGCACAATATCGCCATAACCAACCGTTGTAAGGGTAACAACTGTCCACCACATGGCCTGCGGGATTGAACCGAAATGTTCAGGCTGCACATCCTGTTCGGCAACATAGATCAATGAGCTGGAAATCAGCAAGGCCAGAACCAAAAGATACAAGGTTGCAGCAAATGAACGACTTTCATGGCGAACGGCCGAAATCAGGTCCTCAAGCGCCGATGAATAATGCGAAAATTTCAATAAACGCATCAACCTCAGAATACGAAGCCAGCGTAAATCAACCCCGCCAAGAAGAAGCGGAATAATGCTTGGCAAAATTGCCAACAGATCAATGATGCCGGTAAAGCTGAATATATAGCCAATGCGTTTGGCTGCCGCGCCTTTGTGTTTGCCATCTGGTGCAGCGGCACATGACCAAATCCGCAGCGCATACTCAATTGAAAAAATTGATACTGAAATCAGCTCTACTAAAGTAAAGACCGTTTGATATTTTGCATAAAGACTGTCGATTGTTTCAAGGCATACTGCCAACAAATTAAGCACAATCAGAGAAAATAGAAATAGATCGCAATAACGACTTGCGCGGTCGTCCGCCTGCCCCTTTTCAATAATCTCGAAAATACGTTTCTGGCTAATCATCACACAAACACAAGTAGATCAGGGTAGGTTAAATTTACACAATTGCGCAAAACTTACTTCGCTGTTCGCTTGCACATAAAGTCTGTCTGACAATTTAAAAAAGCTGACATGCTCAAGGTTAGCTCATCAAGACCTGTGCCGTGCCGTTTGTATATACAAATCCGTTCACCACTTTCAGAGTCAATATATGTTCGTAAGAGGCGGCATTGCGTGTTGCTTGCTGAGCTGTCAACTGCGCGGCGGCGACATTCAGCTTTTTCTCGTCCCAGAATAGTTTGTGGCCATCTCAGCCGATTGGTCGACCACAGTGTGCAATGGGCAGACTCCTCTTTCCCTTGATAGGTTTTACCGCCAGCAATAGCAGGGGAGGCTCCTTGTCCAGACAACAAAGCCAACAGAGTCAGAGATAGGAAAACCTTAAAACGCATTTAACAAAATCCAATCAAGTTTATAAGCGCCATCGTGAGATGGCTGACCGCCCTATTTCTATTAAACGACACTCTGATGAATAGTTAAAGCCCTGAAAAAGCCACAACTGCAAAAAAAACCACGTTCATTGCACATTTCAGCTGATGCTAGCTTGTCAGAAAAACAAACATTTTTTGGGTTAAGAAAACAAATTTCTGGGCATTCGGTTCTAAATTAGCAGTTAATTTTCTGCAGCAAACGAACCGACTTTTTTTCAACCATCCCGCTAATCGCATTATTGAATTCAAGATAGTGGCTTGCCTGTTTATGCATCTCAAAAGCAACCGCATCATCATAAAGCTCATAAAGGAATATCTTTGTAGGGCTTTGCGGGTCTTGTGTGATGTCGAATTGATGACAACCCACCTCATTAGCCAATGAATCTGAGGCATTTTTCTGCATGATTGGTAGAAAGGCATCAAGGCTTTCCGGATCAATTTCAAAATCAACACATACTGCAAGCATGTTTAGCACCCCATTAAAAATCAATCTATGTCGTGATATTAAGTCACACGACCAGCAAAACCCAACATATATCTATTTAATTTAACGGGCATAACGGCGCCAAAAGCATTAAACCGAAGCAACCGCTCGTTAGCATTACCACCCCTTCAAAGCAATGCTAACAACCATCTATTACATTAGATATTATAATAAACCTTTAGTTGCGGTTACCCGCCAAACCATCCGGCCAGTGTAAGTCCCAAATAGTGAAGGATAACCCAGATTAGAACAATCAAAACCCCAATCGCAACAAGCAGGGTTTGCAAAAAATCCTGGAGTAAAGTGTCAATAAGCTGCTTGGTTAAGAGTGTTCCAAAGGCGATATAGCTTACAATAAGCGAGACCGAGAAAGTCAGATAGATAATGGTTGAAATCGCCCAGAATTGTATCATTCCCATTTTTGCAAAGGGATTATGTTCGCCCGCGGCCTTATCTAGATATTGCATATTTGACCACCCGTGAAACATAGGGGCGACCAAATCATCAAAACCAGCGCATTTTTCGGAAAATCAGGACCTGTAACCCAACTACAAGCGCCAGCATGCCGCAGAAAACCGCGAACGCCTGTGGGTTTTCAGCGCCCGGAATGCCGCCAATGTTGATGCCTAAAAGCCCCGTTAAAAACCCAAGTGGTAGGAAGATTGCCGCGACAACTGACAATGCGTACATGTTTTTATTCAGTCTTTCAGTCAGAATATTCGTAACCTCATCACTGATCACCTGCGATCGTTCCCGAACCGAATCCAGCTCTTCAACAAAGCGGGTGATATTGTCATGCGCCTCAATCATATGGTGATGGTTGTGATCAGCAAACCAATAAATTTTTGCCTCAAGCAAATGCGTGATCAAATCACGTTGGGGTGCCATATAGCGTTTAAAAATAATCGCCTTTTTCCGGACTGATACGATTTGCTCGCGAAGCGCATTAGCACTGCCATCAAGCACATCTTCTTCGATATCATCCATTTCTTCGCCAAGGCTGATAACCGCTGGTGCCATTCGCGCAAAAAGCAGACCAATCAGCATGGTGATAAAGCCTGCACAATCAACTGGCCCAAGCCCTGCCTCGATATTGGCAGCCAAATCACCAACCGCTTTTAATTTCCGCCTTTGAAGCGAAACAATGCGATGCGGGTCAATCCATAGCCGAATAGAAACCATGTCTTCAGGACTGGCATTTTCATTCAGATTCACCCCGCGCAGGATTAACAAAATGCCCTCGCCGACCGGCAAAATACGCGGCCGCGTTTCATCAGCAAGTAAAGCATTCACAACAAAATCATCTAAATAGCCAACTTCGCGACGAAGCCAAGCCTCTGTATCAGGATGATCGGCATTCAGATGCGCCCAAGCAAGCTGGTCATCTTTCAAAAGACGTGAAATAGCGCCGTCATGCAGGGCAGCGCCGCCACCCGAACCATCTAATGCATAGGATAATAAAACAGGATCACTCACCACTGCTCCTCGATGCTAATAATGGCAATGAATTAGTGCATCATACGCGCGTTGCTGGCCACGATTCAAACGAATTCACCTGCTACGTTCAACGTAACTAACGTGATATAAGGTTTGTCCCAAGCGGTGCTGCAGCATTCAAAAAAACAGTTTCAAAATTTGCCAGGCCCGTAAAAGCAACAACGTCATGGGGCAAGTCTGCTTTGGTGATAGAAGGGCTTACTGTCATTTGCGCGGCTCCACAAGCGATCGTCAAAAACCCCCAAATCAGTTTTTGAGCCGCCGCAGGCGTAATAGAAAATTGCTGGCACACCAATCCTGAAAGCCGTTTTACCCTCCGCGCCATGCCACGTTTACTTTTGATGTAGACCTCGCGGTCAAGCTGCGGTTCAAGCAATGCATTGGCAAATCCAGTCAATTGCAGGAACAAAGGATCATCGGCGTAATGCTTCGCAAAATCACGGCAAAATCCGTCAAAACCGGTAAATTTGGGCTGATGAACAGCGAAACGGTCAATCCAACGATCAAACAACCGGCCATAAACCGCAAGAACAAGTGACTCACGGCTGGTGAAATATAGATAGAGCGTTCCTTTTGCCAGCCCTGCCGCTATTGCAACCCCCTGCATTGTCATGGAGTCATAGCCAGATTGCCGAAGCAATATTTCAGTCGCCGTCAAAATAGAGTCTTCGCGCTCTAGTTTTGCTGTCTCCGACCTGGCACGCTGCATGGGTTCTATCCCCACCTTCACATTTTAATTGACTACCGGTCATCATATTCATGCTTGATTGGGAAGCCAAGGGCAAAGACGACTTGAAAAAGGTTAGGAAGACACATTTTGAAAAAGCTGCCGCAACATCTGATCCAATTGCTCAGCATCCTGCCACGTAAAAAAGTGTGGCTGATCTGAATCAATGTCTAGAACGCCAAGCAAATGGCCGCTTTGGTTAAAACAGGGAATTACCAATTCAGATTTTGTACTAATCGAACAGGCGATATGCCCCTCAAAACCATCAACATCATCAACAAGCTGGATTGTTTTATACCGCGCTGCCGCACCGCAAACCCCTTGATCAAATGGGATAACAAGGCAACCATGCCCACCCTGATAGGGGCCAATCTTCAATAAATTAGGGGCAACTACACGGTAAAAACCAACCCAGTCAAATCCTTCAACCGCTTGAAACAATTCAGCCGAGACAGTTGCCATGATAGCAATCAAATCATCTTCATCCTCACAAAGCGCATATATACGCGCCATTAAGTCAGCTGGAACGCTTGAACATTTTTCTTCCATGACGTTCTTTCGCTCTGCTTGGAATTAGATTACCTCGTGAAAAGCAGCAAAAGCCAATGGGCACGAGCCTTATAGGAGGTCCACAGCTTAATAATCACTCTTTCCGAATAAGGTTAGCATGAAACCAAATTCTTGTTATTCAATTTTGAAGAGATTTAGCAGGGAGGCTCTGAAGTTTTTGGGGAATGTTTTCAGCAACACCCTAGCTGCTTTAATAACGAAGAGCCACCCCAAACCACCTTTATTCATAAAGTTCAAAAAGTAGGTAAATATTTGTGTGACAAAGTCGTTGGTAGATTTGAACAGATATAGCAGGAAATGGTTCAGTGCCGTGCTAAAAAGAATCTTCACATTGACCGCAATCGCAACAATTAGCTTAATGACAGCAGGTTGCCAATTGTTGATTGACAATAGGCAAACCGGCAAAGCATCGGTTGTCGTTGTTCCAACTGATGAGTGGGACAAAATTCGTGGGCAACAAATGCGAACAGATATTGCTCGCGATATGGCTAAAGACATGGCTACTAGCATTGTCGATGAATTACTCACCAAGCAAGCCGCTATTGGGGCAACCACATCGGCAGAAGACATTATTGCACCCGTAAATCGGCCATCCCCCATAGCGGTTGACGGGTCACAAACTATTCAATTCAGCAACCGTACGAACAGCCAATTGGCTGGATGCAGCAGCATCGGGATTATCGAAGTGCGTCATATCGGCACAATGGACAATGCTTTGATCATTCTGAAAAACGAAGCCTATCGGCTGAACACAAATATTCTTGTTCCGCTGACGATAAACCAAGCCGATGCTGACCATACAGCATCGCCGAACATCAAAATTGAAGCACGGATGATGAAATGTCCGTTGAAACTGGCGCGAGGAAACTAAATCATGGGCGAAATCATTCAATTCAATCAGCGCCGCGCTGAACCGAAAATAGTTAGTAATGATGTGTTGGTGTTATCAAAAAAAGATGTCGACACGGTTGAACATATCCGTGATTCAATTGAAAAAGCGCTTGAAGAATTGGCCGAAGCGGAAAATATGCCATTAACCGTAGCAATGGCTGCCGGTCGCTACGCCGCAATGCGCATGTTTCAGCTTCAAGGCCGCGCCGAAACAATGGCATTCATGGATCAATGTATTGTAACCGCCGAACTTTGTGATGATTTAATGAAGCATCTAGATTAAGGTGCATAATTAATTAGCCAATGACAGAGATTTAAATCTAGTTTGATTCTTTTTTTACGCGGCTAATTGAGCCTATCACTTCGGCGCCCAAATCAATGGACAATGCATTTGCCTGAACCTCACCCTCAACAATACCGGTAGAGGTGACGGTCAAGCTTTCACATACCAGGTTACCTTTGAAATAACCGTTGATAACCACCGTTTGTGTATTGATGGCGCCCGTTACTTTGCCCTGTTCTAGGATGATTACGTCGGACGCAGTGATGTCACCGTTGAATTGACCATCAATCACAATGGGATTATTGCCACCGTCAAGTGATCCCTCCATAATCAATTCACCCAGGATATAGGTTGTATCTTCGTGCAGGTTAGTCATCTGCTCATGTGATTTCGCCAACATGGGTCATACACCTTTTTTAGAGGATGACGGCACCGTGCCAGTTTTTGCACTGTTTGACGCGTCAGGCAATGGCACATCCGAATTGCCAGCATTACTTTGCTCGGGGTCATCAGCTTTTGCTCTCCAGTTATGAACAATATGACAATTTAGCGCTGCGCCTCGATCCATCTGCAATGTTTCATAATGTAATTTGCCAGAAATTGAGGCTGTTGCCGTGGCCCATATGCTTCCAGCTTGCATCTTGCCTTCATAATGGCCAGACACCACAACAAGGTCTGCGCGGATTGCGCCATCAAAACGTCCGGCTTCACCAATGGTTACTTTTTCCGCAATTAAATCGGCATTCACTTTGCCATGAACTTCAACGACACTCGCATTAGCAATCTTACCGGTGAAGGTCGCACTGGCACCAATGATTGTCTTGCTTCCAAGCTTATCCATTTGTTACTGTCTCCTTGATGAATTTTGCATCAACATATGCGCCATTATCAATGGCAATGCCATGACAGTTTAATTGCCCTTCAAAATGGGCTGTTGCAGATAAATACACCGCATCAGCAACAATAACCCCATAAACCCTACCGTCAATCGTTACGTTTTGCGCGGTTACGTCGCCACTAACAATCGCCGTAGATGCGATGTGAAGTTCGCCGGCCTTGATATCGCCGTCTAGTTGACCTGCCATGACGAGTGGTTGGGATACAGTAATCGAGCCACTGATTCGCACATCTTCGTTAATCTGCGAGTGATTTGGCGCTGCCACCGGGCTGACGCTATTTTTTCCGAACATTTTATATCTCTGATTCTACGCAAAAATTTTTTTAAACAGTCCTGTTTTTCGCCTTTTTGCTCATCAAACAAGCCCTTCTAAGATAATATGGGATGTTGTTTGCCATAGCAAAAACTCGATGGCACGTCGTTTGCTTAAATGACAAGCGACACAAAAACAGAAACGACATTTTTACCAAATTCTTAATGCAGTTAGAAAAAATTATGGCTGATGAAGTTGTCAATATTCGAAAAAGAATTGAAGAAATGCGAAATGAAGTTTCAGCAGCCATTGTCTCGCGCCAAGAGCTAAGAGACACAACTTACTCTGCTGGTTGTAATGCAGATATTTCACTCAGCACACAGACAGTTGAGCCGGCAATCAGATCGCCAAATAATGGTAACAAGAAAATGAAAGCCGGCGCCAAATCACTATCTGTCGATGGAGCGGTTTCAGATGACATGATAAATATGCATAAAGGCGTCGAAACCGCCATAAAAATGCCCACGTTTCAATTGAATGTTCGCAATCAAATTTCTAGCAATCTTTTATTAGCGGTGATCGGGATCCAACTTTTGACGAATATTCTCCTGATTTTAATGGTCTGGATGAAGTTAGGATAGTGGTTGCATGACTGATAGAGGCAAAAAAGCAGTCACATCAGGCGTTGTTAAGGTTTTACGGGCTTTTGGTCTCGCTGGTCTCTATGCACACTTTGCGCCTGAAGTTCGGCACAGCAACCATAACTATATGCCAACCGTCACAATCAACAGAATTTGGTTTCTTTGCGAGAACCGGTTTTTGATCATTACCCGCGGGGGCCCCATTGAAGTGAGTCTAAAACCATCGCTGGTTTTAACTGCTATCCTAATTTGCATGGTTGGCGTGGTTACCATTTTCTATTCGGCAATAATTGCGAGCTATAGCGCGATTGGAATGGTGCGCGAAGAAACGATCAAAACCGCAGAGGCCAGCATAAACCCAAAAAATGGTGCCAATATCAGTAAATATACTGGTGCAGGTGGCGACTTTAAATGGCTTGATTACCACCCAACCACTCTTGATGATCTGCATCCGCCAGTGATCGCGGGAAAAACAGCCCAATCGCCACGCCTGATCATTGGCCCAGCTAGAGCCCTGCCTGCGGTATCCGCGCCACAAACACCACAAATTTCGCAAATACTTCCAGACGTTAAAATCACCACAGATGATGACATGCCCATGATTATCCAAGGCGGCAAACGCGTTACCCTTGCCAGTGAAGTCACACCGAGCAAACCGCAATTAATTAGCGTTGCGACAGGCAAGCCAACTAGCATGCAAGCCAATCAATTGTCATCACCTGAGATTTTGCCAATTGATGCGCCCGAAAATGCTAACGTTACAACGTTTAAAGAAATGAGCCGCAAACCGGTAAGTAGTCAACATTCAAAAGGTGAACGAGTCATAGCTGAACAAATAATGACCGAAAACACGCTTAGCCAAGAGAGTTTTGTCAATCAGGCGAATACCAAAGATGTTATCATCAAACAAAATCCGGCAACAGCTACGTCTAGCCCCTCAATAGGCACCACATCAAAACCAACGGGCATTGCCAACGACGCGCAAGAATTCACTATTGCCCTTCTGCCAAATTTTGCACCTGTCTCAAAAGACAAAAAAATATTACAAGCACAGCCAAACAAAAATGATGACAATTTAATTGACAATGCGCGCTTTGCTCTACCACCGCTGATAACGCCCAAAGCCGCTGCACCTGATCAGCTCGCTACCACTACTGTATTACCAAGCGCGCCCAAAACGCCAGAATCAGATGGACTGCAAACCGGCTTTTTTACACAACGCCAAGGTCCAGTTTTACCGCTCGTAACCGATGCGGCAAGAACCAAAAAAATGCTTTTAGCATTAGAAAAGGAAATCGAATATATTCGGTCAACCGTCGTTGACCTTGGCATTTCTGTTGAGGCCCTGCCAAGCGAAATTGAGGTTGCCACCACTGCAAAGAATGACAACTTTAAAAACATAATGATCAATCTTGCTGAACATCGAGCCGCGCTTCGTAAAATTCCATTCAAACCACCAATGCTCTATTTCTATATCTCAAGCGATTACGGCAATCGGAAACATCCAAAAACCGGCAAGACATCATTCCATCATGGCGTTGATCTGGCGGGCACTTGGCAAGAAAATGTGCGTGTGACCGCCCCAGGGACAGTGATTTATGCTGGCACCGAAGGATCATTTGGCAAGGTTGTGCGGGTAAAGCATGGTTTTGGTATTGTCACGACCTATGCTCACCTGGCTCGCATCACCGTCAAGCTTGGTGATTATATCGGTGAAAATCATGTTATTGGAAAAATGGGCAATACCGGAAGGTCAGCAGGCGCTCATTTACATTATGAAATACGCATCAATAACAAATCAATCGATCCGGTAAGGTTTATGACTGTTGGCCGCGAAATCAGCGTTGCTGGAGAATTGCGGCAATCCAGCCTTATTGAATAGTGCTCGGAAGCAACTTAATTCCTTTTTTCGACGTATCAATGGCGATCTATGGCATGCAAAATGCATTGCCCTAGAAAGAGCCGACACTGTCAAAAATTTGTGGTGAATGATACCAAGAGGAGAGCCGGGATGAGCCGTCAGACAAAACCAGTTTTTACCATTGAGGCCGAAACTGCAGTTGGCCAACAGGCAGGCGTTGAAGTAAAAGACCTTGGCATTGAATTTGTTCATTTTGACAAAGACGACAAGCCCGAAAGCCAGCATATCGTTCCAATTGGTAATTTTATGAGCGACCAGCCCCTAAGTAGTGAGGAATATCTCATTACCCGGTCTTTAGTGGCTGCGCAGACAATAAAATAATCGCACCCATTGCCGATGGAACATTGCTTCCAAGCGATGCCTGCTGCTAGCTGAGTGTGACTACCATGCGATAAAAGAGCCAGCCTAAAACTTGATATCATTCGACCGAGGGAGTTAGGTGGGCGCGGCCAGAATTCAGTTAACGTATATTGCTAAGACGTGCTTGCATACGACGTTGTGACGATGATGGGATATTCATCATCTCGCGATATTTAGCGACGGTGCGGCGGGCGAGATCAATGCCCTCATCAGCGATCATTTTACAAATCGCCTCATCACTTAGCGGCTTTCCAGGGGTTTCCTGCGCAATCAATCGTTTTACCATATTACGAACAGCTGCAGCCGAGGCATCACCCGTTGACGCGCGTGATGCAATATTGACACTGAAAAAAGATTTTAAGGGCATGCCGCCGCGTGGCGTTGAAATTAACAGCCCAGTTGTCACACGGCTAACAGTACTCTCATGCATTCCCACCGCCTGCGCTACATCGCGAAGAGATAGAGGCCTAAGATAGTCCAACCCTTTTTCCAAAAAATCGGTTTGCTGACGGATAATTTCAGCACTGATTTTCAATGTTGTTGAATTGCGCTGTTCTACAGCTCGCTTTAGCCAACGCGCATTATTTAGAGCATCTGTCGAATAATTTTGCGCCTCATCATCCATCTTTTTGGCAGTAACCATCTCGGCATAATCTTCATTGATCACAATCGCAGGAAGCGTTGACCGATTAAGTTCAACCGCCCAGCCATCTGAGCGCCGTTTTACAATCACATCGGGACTGGGCATTTCAAGATGATCAATCCCAAGGAACTCGCCCGGCTTTGGATTTAATGTGCGTATAATCGTAAGCATTTCCATGACATCATCAGAAGTGCACTTAATAAGACGCGCAAGCCGTTTCACTTCACCGCGGGCAAGCAGATCAAGATTTTCCAATAAAATGGAAAATGCGTCGGTCATGACACCGAGCTCGATCAGTTGCAAGCGTATACAATCCTCAAGATTGCGCGCAAACAAGCCTGTTGGCTCAAAAGTTTGCAGAACGGTTAATACACCTTCTGCCTCAGCAAGAGTGCAACCACTGGCATCGGCAACATCCTGTACTGGCATGCCAAGCCAGCCACTAGGCTCGAGCGCATTAACAAAATGTCCTGCAATCAAACGCTGTTTTGGGTCGCCGATTGCCAGATTTAACTGACGAAACAGGCCGAGGTAGAACCCTTCTTTTGAAGACACATTGCTGATGGCATCATAATCACCCTCAAAAGGCGCATTTGCTGCATTGTTTCGCGGCGTATCAACAATTGATTGGTCAAAACGGTTTTCAAAGTCGCTATGTTCGGTTGGGTCTTCGGCTAGCGCTGCACTTTCTTTCAAATCAGCAAGGTTCGTTAAATCGGCGGCTGGAGAAGGATCAGGACTCTCACCGGCCAATGATTGACTTGAGTCAACAATTTCATCAATTTCCAAAAATGGGTTCTCATCCACCTGCTCTTGCAAATGTTGGCTAAGTTCTAGATTAGACAATTGCAGTAATTTGATGGCTTGCTGCAATTGCGGCGTCATCACCAATGACTGTTTTTGTTTTAGTTTTATTGACTGAGAAAGTTGCATTATCCCGTCCTCCTAAAAAAACTTTGAGGTTACGGCATGCAATTTGCAAAACATCTATTTGACGAACAGTTTTGTCAAGAAAACGACATATAATCATTTGAATTACAATCAGTTACGATTTTGGCAGGATTCTTGCTTTTCCTCTATGTCAGAATTCAGACAATCAAAACCAATCTAACTAGCAATTGAAATAAGTCGCTATTTGACCTAATATCATAAGGCTGATTTACTTCAAAACTTGATTAAGGTTTTTCTACCCGAGAATCAAATGATTTACAATAAAACCAACCCAAGCGCCGGGCCGTGTCACCGTTGTCGGATTATCCGATCTTATATAATGTTTACCCTAATGCTTGTGATACTAGCTGTGGTTGCCGGCGACAAATTTAGTCACATAAATTTTTTAACTCCATCCTGGTTTGCAACAGCAATAGTTGGGTTTGGCTGCGTAAGCTTTTTAGTAAAACTGATTTCCTGGAAATTTTTTAACAAAATCATTTAGCGGTCGCGAACAAGGCGAACCAAGATCTCCTGATACGGGAAAAAGCGTCCGTAGGTGAAACCAGTCATAAAATTGACTGACCAAATATGCCGTGATGCAAAGCTATTCACCTCACCCGTCCAATACGGCTCACCATAAGTACTCGGGAAGGTGTCTAATTCTATCTTTACTGGGAAACAGTCATCACAGACAAGCCCCTCCAGTTCAGTTCGTGTCGGCAAACGCCAGCCTGGTCCCAATTGCTCATTAGCGATGCTAATCGCCCTCGCCGCATCATCTTGACTCAGTTTAAGAGCCTTTCCTTTACAATCACCATCGTCCCAAACCTGACCAACTGAGCAGCGCATCCATTCGACATTATTTTGCAAATCTGTGACGAGATGGCCTCGTGCCATGAATTTGCCAGATTTAACAATTACCGCATTGTCAGCGCTACTTAGTGATGATGAGTTTTGAGCGAATGCAGCATTTGCAATGGCTTGAATTACGACAAGCGCAGCCAGAGAAAAACACCAGATTGTCTTTTGAAAAAATGCAAAAAACCGCATTAGCTTTATTTTATCCTCGCTGAGCTTAAATTTGTATAGAAGTAATTGATGATGCAAAGCATAGATTGCGCCAAATTAGACTTAAAAACCATAATTTCTGATATTTTTTGTTTTTCCCATAAAAATCATGGGCCATAGTTGGGTTGGTATTGTTTTTGCTTAGTTGAAAACATCAAAGTCAAAGATAACGGCAGGAAAAGAGTAGTTATACAATGGATTTAGCATCCCTCATTGGATTTATAGGCGCCATCGGTATGATTCTCGGAGCGATGATCTCCGGTGGCGGTGTTGGCCCATTCATTGACACCCCATCTCTTTTGATTGTGATAGGCGGCACCTTTTTTTCAGTTATGTACACATGCCCGCTGCCAGTTTTTCTTGGAAGTTTTGCGGCAATGGCAAAAGCGTTTCTTCCACCAGTTAAAAAGATGGATGAATTGGTTGAGCGCATGGCAGAGCTTGCAGCGATAGCACGTAAAGATGGAATGATGGCGTTAGAGGGACAGGACGTGCCAGATAAATTTTTCCAAAAAGGCCTACAAATGTTGATAGATGGCGCAGACGAGACAAAGCTTGTAACCCAACTGAATGGGGAGATAAAAGCAATGAGATCTCGGCACGAAGCCAACCAAAATGTTGTTAAGGGATGGATTGATATTGGCCCAGCTATGGGAATGATTGGTACATTGATTGGGCTAGTTCTAATGCTTGGCAACATGGCTGACCCGAAGGCGATTGGTCCGGCTATGGCAGTTGCTTTGCTTACGACAATGTATGGCGCTATTATTGCCAATATTATCTTTATGCCCATGCTAGTTAAACTTGAAGGCTATACAGCATATGAAGTTATCTATCGTGGGCTAGTGGTTGTAGGCCTTCGAAATATCGCCAAGGGAGAGTCTCCACGCAACATTCAAGATCAAATG
>Ga0255743_10002473_pt1 | contig 15219 bp, 14 predicted proteins | sample 101ome_19_FD_179950 | JGI IMG/M metagenome (GOLD analysis project Ga0255743, IMG submission 179950) | Coastal salt marsh microbial communities from the Groves Creek Marsh, Skidaway Island, Georgia - 101405AT metaG (version 2) | ecosystem: Environmental > Aquatic > Marine > Intertidal zone >... | reverse complement strand
ATAAGAATCCTTATTTAAGCCCATTTGATGAGTTTCAAACATGGAAAACTCATAAATTGATTAAAAAGGTACTTGAAGGTGGAGAAAGACTAACCTATGGTGCTCGAGCATTGATAAAGGGCGGGCTGCAATCGCTACCAAAGATGTCTTTTCCAGGTGGGCTATTGATCGGTGATAATGCTGGGACCTTAAATTTTTCCAAAATAAAAGGGTCTCACACCGCCATGAAATCCGGGATGCTCGCTGCGGAATATATCTATGCAAGCGAATCTGGAAGCGACCAAACAGATTATGACGGATTAATAGCTCATTCATGGATATACAAAGAGCTTCACAAATCTAGAAATTTTGGACCCTTTTTCCATAAATTCGGTCCTTTGTTGGGAGCGCTCCTAAATGGTATTGATCAATTCTTATTTAGGGGTAATTTACCTTTTACACTGAATCACCCTACCCCTGATCATGCTTGTTTAAAATCAATTGAGAATGCATCGCCCATAGATTATCCCAAACCTGACGGCATCTATTCTTTTGATAAATTGAGTTCAGTATTTTTATCTAATACTAACCATGCAGAAAATCAGCCTTGTCATTTAAAACTTAAAGATTCTTCTATCCCTATTGCAAAGAATCTACCCATGTACGATGAACCAGCACAAAGGTATTGCCCCGCGGGAGTTTACGAGGTTGTTCAAGATGGGACAGATAAAAAGTTTGTGATCAACAGCCAAAACTGTGTCCACTGCAAAACATGCGATATTAAGGATCCCTCACAAAATATACAATGGGTAACGCCTGAAGGAATGGGCGGCCCAAACTATCCAAATATGTAACTATGAAAAAATTATTATTATTACCAATTATTCTCATTAGTTGTTCATCTTCAAATGATGAAAAAACTTTTTTAAATCTTGTAGATTCTGAATGGCAAAGAGGCATTGATAACAATCCGATTTATGCATCTAGTATTGGAGATCTGCGTTTTAACCAAGATTGGCAAGATAATAGTATCTCCTATTATGCTAATGAAAAGCTTCATGATGAAAGCGTTTTGGAAAAGCTTAATGCATTAAGCACTGATACATTTAGTGAGGATGAGAAATTAAACTTTTTATTATTCTCAAAACAATACCAAGATCAGGCAACCTACCAAAAATTTGACTTTTATTTAATGCCCTTTAGCCACAGAGGCGGCATACAACTTGAACACGAAACCGTATCTATCCTTCCTTTTCGAAATAAACAACATTACCTAGACTGGATTGAGCGTTTAAATAAATTACCCATTCAAATAGATAATGCCATTGAAAGAGCAAGCCTTGGTATTGATAGGGGAATGGTGCCTCCAAGAATTCTAATGACCAGAGTCCTTGGGCAAATTAGAATCCAAGCAGAGACATCACCAAGCGACAGCCCCTTTTACAAAATATTCAAAGATATTGAGTTAGATCTAACACCTGAAGAAATTGAAAATATTCAATCTTCAGCTAGAGATACTATTGCAAATAATGTCATACCTGCCTATCAAAAATTACTATTATTCTTTGAAAATACCTATCTTCCAGCTACCAGGAATACCATTGGGATATCAGAAATTCCTAATGGTAAAGAGTATTATGAGTTTGCCGCAAAAAGATTTACTACTACTAATCTAACTCCACTTGAGATTCATAATATTGGATTAGCTGAGGTTGCTCGCATAAGAAATGAAATGCAAACAGTTATGGATCAAGTAAATTGGAAAGGTAGCTTTAAAGAATTTTTAGATGATTTAAGAACAAATCCTAAATTTTATTTTGATAATCCAGAGGATCTTTTTACAGAATACTTAGCCACATCAAAACGATTGGACCCCGAATTAGTTCATTTATTTAAAAAGCTTCCAACTATACCCTATGGTTTGAAGCCTATTCCTGAAGAAAGCGCTCCTGACACCACAACTGCTTATTACCAAAGACCTGCAGCTGATGGTTCGAGAGCAGGATATTATTATGTCAATTTGTATAGACCAGAGGTTAGACCAAAATATGAAATCGAAGTATTGTCAGTTCATGAGGCTGTTCCTGGACATCATCTCCAAATAGCCTTAGCAATGGAATTGGACTTACCAAATTTTAGAAAATATGGTGGATTTACAGCATTTGTTGAGGGCTGGGGTTTATATAGCGAAAGCCTAGGATACGATATGGGATTATACAAAGATCCCTATTCTAAATTTGGGCAACTTACTTATGACATGTGGAGAGCCATCAGGCTAGTTGTTGATACTGGCATGCATTATTTCAATTGGTCTAGACAAGATGCAATTAATTACTTCTTAGAAAATTCTGCTAAAACCAAACAGGACATCATTAATGAAGTTGATAGATATATCAATTGGCCAGGCCAAGCACTTGCTTACAAAATAGGACAATTAAAAATACTTGAATTAAAAGATAGGTCCAAAGATCGATTGGGTGAAAAATTTGATATTAAAGACTTTCATCACGAAATATTAAAAAACGGCGCTCTACCATTGCAATTTGTTGAAGAGAATATCAACAATTGGATAGAGACTGAATTAAGAGCTGATTCCTAAGTCAAAGCTTATATTGGCAAACTTTAAAATTATCTTATTATCTTCTTCTAGACCGTAATGATTAACTAAATCCGCTAATTTATAGTAAACGTTTCTATCAAAATATCCTTCGATACCATTTCTGACCTCTATCGCAGGAACCAATTGAAAATCATATTCTGCTAATCTTGACGAGTAGCTATTCTGAGGTTTGTAAGCAAAATCTAAATTTGTCTTAAATAGAATGTTATCTGTATCATCAATTTCAAAATCAATGATCTTATATGGTGCTATAGCGCACTCTAACTCAATTTTTTCTACCGGCGTCACAAGATAATAATTTTTTTTATCTCTTTTAATAATTCTTGAAAATAAAACACATAAGTTATGTCTTTTAATGAGCGAGTCATTAAAAAACCATTCACCATTATGATTTATATAAAATTTAGGTCCCTTGCATAATTCGGGATCCCACAAATGTACTGGAGGAAATTTGTCATTTTGAGTTGAAATAAAATTAAGTAAATTGTTATAGCTCATGAGGTAAGTAATATAAAAATTCCTGCACAAATAAAGAAAAGAGAAAAAATATAATTAAGAATATTTGAATTTAAAAAATTCATATCTCCTTTAATGGAGGTTATTAAAAAACCTAACAATAAAAACCATCCACATGTGGCTATAGGAAAATACATAATAAAGAAAAATAATTGATCTACTTGAGTTTTAAGATAAGCAAACAATGCAACAAAAAACATTAAAGCCTTAGTGTTCAATAAATTTATTAATAGCCCAATTTTAAAATAAGAGCCTCCTGGAGATTCTGTGCTACGCCCTTCTCCGGTATCTAATAAACTCATTATTCCTATATAGATAAAATATATGCCTCCTGTAATTGAAATATAAAAAAGAAAGTTAGGAATTAACTTTTCAATTAACTCTAGACCGATAGTTGCAAACAAACAATGAAAGAATATTCCCACGCCAATACCATAAGCCACTAACCTAACTTCACTGTTATCTTTATTTAAAGCGGTTTTGAGAACTATGGCCGTATCTGGGCCAGGACTTATAACCGCTAGCAAATGACTAGTAATTGCTATGAGAATCGTCATGTAATAATTTCTGGTTCAACTTCCAATTTAATTCCAAACTTTGTTGAGACTTTGCTTTGAATGCTACTAACGAACTTTAATAATTCTTCATAAGTACATCCTTCATTGATAATGACTAAATTATTATTAACAAATAATTCAAGATTGTTAGATTCTAATTCGTTGCTTATCATTGAAATCAACCATCCAGCCGATATTTTGAAGCCATGCTCATCACTCCAATGAGGGATTTCTGGATAATTCCCGTGGAGCTGATGAAATGTATCACTGGATATAGTTGGATTTTTAAAAAAACTGCCAACGTTTGGAGATAATTGAGGGTTTGGAAGTCTTTGGCTACGTATGTCTGCAATGACTGATGAAAGCTTTGCTGGAGATAGATCTTCACCGTTTATACTGTTTTTCATCAAAAATTCTTGAATACTTTTATAGGTCAGATTGGGTTTGAATGTGTCATTGAGTTGAAGGCAAACTTTATGAATGATAAGAGATTTATTGCTTTGAAATAATGATCTTCTATAGCTAAAAGCACAATCATCATTACTAAGATGTATGAATTTGTTTGATTCCAAGTCCCAACAAACTACTGATTGAATAAATTCACTAATTTGAACACCGTATGCTCCAATATTTTGGACAGGAGCAGCTGTAGCCAACCCAGGAATTGCAGTTAAATTCTCAAGACCATATAGATTGTTTTTAAGTGAATAATCAATAAGCTCAGCCCAGGTAACTGCACCAGAAACCTCTATAGTAGTATTCTGGTGATTAATTTCTTTGAATCCTAATTTAATAATTTGAGCATTTATAAACTTTGGAAGAATTAGATTAGATCCTTCGCCAATAACAATATGTGGATAGTTACTATCTATTTCTTTGTAGTCATCTTCACTCTCAATAATTATGGTTTTACTAGCCGTACTTGGGAGCTGAAAATAGTTAGGAATAAAACTGTTTTCTATTAATTTCAAGAGAATAATTTTTGGGCTTTGATTAGATCTTCTTGGGTATCAATACCAATAGGTGCCTTAACATTGAAATTTCTAATACCAATATGTAAACCATGGTCAAGAAACCTAAGTTGTTCTAGTTTTTCAGCTAATTCTAGCTTTGTAGGTTTTAGCGATGAGATAGTTTTAAGTGTCTTCACCTTATAGGCATAGATACCAATATGTTTGTAATAATCTACATCGGTATTTGTAAAATTATCTGGTATAACGCTGCGAGAGAAATACAAAGCTCTATCTTTTGAAAAACATACTTTTACATTATTGATATTTTCAATATCTTCATCATCAAGAATGGGCACGCAAGCAGTCGCTACATCGAATCCATCCAAGATATCAGGCATGGCATTAATAATTTCAAGAGGCATAAACGGTTCGTCTCCCTGTAAATTAATTACTACATCTTCAGGATTAAATTGCATTTTTGTGCACAATTCATGGATACGATCTGTGCCGGATACATGTTCAGCTGAGGTGATAATTACGTTATTACAAAAATTACTAGCTAAATCTAAAATCTTGCTATCATCAGTTGCAATAAATATAGAAGAAAATTTTGATTTTGCTGCGTTATCAAAAACTCTTTCTAGTAAGGTTTTATTGCCCAGTTTCTGAAGAGGTTTCTTTGATAATCTTGTGGATCCTATTCTTGATGGGATAACAATATGGACATCAGTCATTATTATCAATTACCTCTTCATCTACGAGGCGAGGAATATCATCAATAATAGGAAAAGAGATATTACATTGATCACAATCCAAGCGATCATCATTAGATTGAGTAAGTGAGTTTTTGCATCGTATGCAAACTAAAATATCTAATATCTCTTTATCAAGCATCTAACTTACCCTCTAAATCTTTTAAGAATCTCTCTTCTGGTTGAGCTGCAATGACAAGATACCATATTTTTGAATTTTTAAAGTCTTTACATTTTGCAGCATCTTTTTCAGTCATGATAATCGGAAGATGATCTAAAAATTCAATGTCTTTGGATTGGAATTTATGATGATCTGTGAAGGCATGCTTAATAGACGAGAAACCTAACTTGGTTAGTAAATCAAAAAATCTATTAGGGTTGCCTATACCCGCAACTGCATGAATATTTTTATGCATTGGCCAATTAGCCACATCATAAGATTTACCTGAATTTAAATGAACGAACTTAGATGGATTCATAGACATTAAATATTCTCCATCTTCAGCAGGCCCACCATTATTAATTATGAAATCTACATCAGCCAATCTGCTCTTGGGCTCACGAAGAGGTCCTGCAGGCAACATAAAGCCATTTCCAAGTCTTCTCCTTCCGTCTATAACAGCTATTTCAATATCTCGCTTCATAGCATAATGCTGGAGACCATCATCGGTAATAACTAAATCTAAATCAGGATAAGACTGCAGCAAATGATCCACTCCTCTTGATCTATTTCTATCAAGAACTAAAGGTGCTCCAATTTTTGCTAGGATCTGTGCCTCATCACCAGTTTGTTTAAATGTAGATTCCTCATTAACTAGTAAAGTGCCCTGATATCTTCCTCCATACCCCCTGCTTACAATACCAATCCTTTTTCCAGCAGCAATAAAATATTCTGAAATAGCTCTAACCAAAGGTGTTTTACCTGTCCCGCCGACGGTAATATTTCCCACTACAATAATTGGTTTGGGAAAAGGTTTCTGAGAGTTAATTAATTTTTTCTTTCTAGAGCTATAGACAAGTTTTGCTATAAAAGAAAAAGGTAGTAAAAGCCATAACCAAATACTTTTGTTATACCAGGCATTGATAAATTTATTGGAAGATACTTCTTCTTCATAAAAATCTGGTAAATATTTAGGTGCAGAAGTTTGGATAAATTTTCTAGTTGCTCCATCAGTATCATGATTTTTATAAAGCTGTTTGTAGAGTCCCTCAGATTCAAGTAATTCTTTATGGCTTCCTTGTTCAGCAATAATTCCCTCATCGATTACAAGAATCCTATTGGCTTTTTCTATAGTGCTCAGCCTGTGGGCAATGATTATGGTAGTTTTACCATGCGTAAGTTCGTCTATTGATTCTTGAATGAATGACTCAGACTCAGTATCCAATGCAGAGGTGGCCTCATCTAAAATTACTATTGGAGAATTTTTGTAGAATGCTCTAGCTATAGCGAGACGTTGTCTTTGACCACCAGACAATAAAACTCCATCGTCTCCAATGTAGGTTCTAAAGCCATCAGGCAAGCGATCTATAAAATCTTTGCAACCAGCCTTTTCTGCAGCAAACACTAATCTTTCTTTATCAATATCTTCATATCCATAGGCAATATTTCGTTCAACGGTATCGTTAAATAAATTTGGTTTTTGGGTAACTATAGAGATAGAGTTTCTTAAATGTTGTAACTTGTAATCCTTGATATCAACATCATCAATGGTTATTTTGCCGCTAAATCCACTATAAAATCTGGAAATCAAACTACTGATGGTTGACTTACCAGATCCAGATTTACCTACTAGTGCAATGGTTTTGCCTGGTTCCACAGTAAAAGAGATATCCTTTAGTACACTTTCTTGTTGATTGTAGCCAAAAGCAACATTACTAAATTGGATGCTGCCTTTAATTTCAGAAGTTACCTCTCCATCATCTTTTTCTACAGGATGGTCTAGTTGTTCAAATATTTCTACTGCGGCTGCTATACCTTTTTGGATAACAGCATTGATATTTGTTAACTGCCTCATTGGTTTTGCCATGAGACCAGCAGCAGTAAAAAATGCCACAAAGGTATCAGCTTCAAGCTTAATAGATAACCCCTGTTCCAAAGCGATATATGCAACTAATGCTAAGGAGAAGGATATAAGAATTTGGACAATCGGTGTTGCCAAAGAGTTAGTGGCCTCCAATTTAAGATTCTGTTTTCTGTTAGCATTGTTAGCAAAAGCAAATCTATTGCTTTCATAATCGCCTGCATCGAACGATTTGATTTCTTGGTTTCCATCAACAGCTTCTGAAGCAATATGGGTTACGTCTCCCATAGCTGTTTGGATTTTTTTTGCTAACTTACGAAGCCTTCTACCCGCAATCATTACAATGAAACCTATAACTGGTATAACAGCAACCAACATGATGGTTAGCCTCCAATCTAGATAGAGCATGTAAAAAAATAAACCTAGTAAGAGTGCGCCTTCTTTAATAAAGGTTTTAACAGCATTGGTGGTAGCGCCAGAAACTTGAGTGGTAGTAAAAGTAATACGGTTCAATAACTGGCCAGATTGACTTTCATCGAAGTATCTCTTGGGAAGATATAAAAGCTTATTAAAGAGTTGATGCCTAAGATCATGGACTATACCAAAACCAACCCTCGCCATGAAGTAATTACCAATAAAGAAGCCTATTCCTCTTATGGCAGCAATGGCAATCAATGCATAGGCAAGATATGATCCAGGATTAGATTGCTCAGATCCAATATACTCTATGACTCTTCTAATCCACTCAACAGCAGCAACATCCGCAGCAGCAAACAATAGAAAACCAACTATGGCTACTAAGAAGGAAGCTTTGTATGCAAAGGTGTACTGAAGAAGTCTCTTAAATGCTTTGTTCATGAGTATACGTCTGAATTTTTATATTTAAAAAACCCAGATCCTCTAAACCGTCCATTATTTTAACAACATTCTCGAAAAATACCTTTTTTTCAATGGCAAGTATTAAAACTTGATCTTGAGAATATGCTTGGTTAATACTCGTAAAGATTTCTTCTAAATTATTGATATTAAGTGTTTTATTTGATATAGAAACTCTATTGTCAGCAAATAGATAAACAATTTGCTCAAATTCTACATTGCCTTGATTGAAATTATCAGTGGTCGGTAATTCAAGATCTATATATTGATTGCCCTGTATCTTTGCAGTCACCACAAAGAAAATAACTAATAAAAAAACAATATCAATTAAAGGTGTTAATTCAATTCCAAAAGCAGCTTTTCTTTTTGAGAGAAATTTCACTTTTTGGTAAGGTAATCTATAAGCTTAGATGACTCAGTTTGGATTGATACCATTAAGTGCTCCACCCTTCTGTTGAAGAGATGAAAAGCAGTTAAGGCTGGTACTGCAACCAATAATCCAACTGCAGTGGTAACCAAAGCCTCAGAGATGCCTGAGGCAAGAAGGTTTGCATTATTTGTTTGATTTAAAGATTCCAAGTTAGCAAAGACCTTAATCATTCCAACAACTGTACCCAATAAACCTAATAAAGGAGCAATGCTAGCAATAATGCCTAGATTGCTAATATTTCTCTCAAGATCAAATCTTATTTCCTCTGCCTTATCTTCTGTTTTAGATTCAATAATCTCCCGCGGTAACTCCTTAAATCTATATATAGTTGCTAACATAGACCCTAAATGGGACATGGAAACAAATGATTCTTGTTGCTGAATAGTAAACTTATTATTTTCAATAAGTATTACAACCTGCTTCAGCAAATTAGATGGAATAACTAATTTTGATTGAAGTAACCAAAGTCTTTCTAAAATAATAGAAATCATTAGCACTGAACATACTAGAAGCGGCCATATAAACCACCCCCCTGAGAGAATTAATTCGTACATAAGGTTATTTTATAGTGCAATAATCTGATCTGCACGATCTGCAAAATCTTTATCATGGGTTGCAACAAGAAAGATTGAATCTTGTTCATGCATTATAGAGATTATGAGCTCTTGAAGTTTTTTAGAATTTTCTTGATCTAAATTACCAGTAGGTTCATCCATTAGTACCAATGATGGTTTGTTAATAATTGCCCTTATGAATGCAGCTCTTTGTCTTTCACCTCCAGAGAGTTGAAATGGGTAATTATTCATTTTATGCAATATTCCTAGTTGCTCAGCAAAATTATGCATTCTATCTAAAGCATCTTGCTTAGGTTGATTAATAATTTCTGCAGCTATCAAAATATTTTCAGCAACAGTAAGCGTATTAACTAAGTAATGAAATTGGAATACAAAACCATAATCGTGAAAAGGCTCAGAGTGATGAGAATTATTTATACAGGTATTATTAAATATAATTTCCCCTTTCGTTGGCTTATCAATGGTTGAAATTAGGTTAAGTAAGGTTGTTTTACCTGAGCCCGATTCACCAACCACTGCTGTTAACTTTGATCCTAGTGCGTCAAAGGTAAGCCCATTTAAGACAGAAGTATTGCTTTCACCATCAAAATAAGTTTTGTATAAGTTCTTTACAGAAAGCTTATTCATGTCTTAAAACCTGTGCAGGCAGTATTTTGGTAGCCCTTTGAGCAGGAATCCAAGCAAATAACAGTGTGATAGCTAGAGAAAATCCAACAATCAACAAAATCTGATCTAAATCAAAATAGTATGGAAAGTAATTAATAAAATAAGCATCCAAAACATTTCTATTAGTTATCCCTTCAATAAAAGCCAAAATAGCATCAATATTTGGAGTAATCATTAATCCTAAAATAGTTCCAATGACTATTCCCAAAATACCTATTAACAATCCTTGAGTAATAAATATTAAAGAGATATGGCTGGGCTGCATATGGAGTGTTTTTAATATGGCTATATCTGCCTCTTTAGCTTTAACCGTCATAACTAAGTTTGAGAGGATATTAAAACAAGCAACTGTAACAATAAGAAAAATTAACAACCCAATAATCCTTTTTTCTAATTGGATTGCTTGAAATAAGGTTCCATGAGTTTGGTACCAGGTACTAAAATAATAACCTTGTTCATTTAAGACTTCATTATCGATAATGGAATATCCGATATTGGTCACATTAAATAAATCATTGGGTTTGATCCTGATACTTTGGGTATAACCTACTGGGAATCTTAATAACTTTGCAACCAAATCGTGATGAGCAAGCACTAAAGAAGTATCAAGTTCAGATTTGAGCTCAAATATTCCTATCACCTTAACTTGCAAGGTTCTGGGAACTGAACCAAATAGGGTATTTCTAAGCTCGCCAGTAAATATCCTCAGCGAATCACCTAAATCAATATTTAAAGACTGTGCTAACGATGAGCCAATAATTATTCCATCCTGTGGCAACATATCACCAATACTTCCAGCAATAATAAAATCTGGGAGGATAGTAATGTTTTTTTCTAATTCAGGATAAATGCCAGCAAGCAACATAGGCTTTGTACCATTATCGTTTTGTATCAAAATCTCTGATTGAGTGTATGGAGAGTGTGCGATGATTCTCTGGTTAGTATCAAGCTGATCGATCCAATCTTGGTCGACTGAAAATGGTGCATCCTTTTTAATTATTAGTTGAGGAACAACTCCCAATATTCGATTTTGAAGCTCTTTTTCAAAACCATTCATTACTGAAAGTACTATGATTAAAGTAGCAACACCAAGAGAAAGACCAATTATTGAAATAAGTGCATAAAAGGATAGATATCCAGTATCTCTTGAACGAAAATATTTAAAACCCAACGAAATGGGTGTTTTGAGCATTTACTTAATTAATTTCTTCAAGGTTGCTTCTACATCGTCTTTGTAGGGAGGCCTCATGAATCCAAATAATTTTTCAAATCTTGGGCTCACTTCTTTATAAATTGCTTTTGCATTACTAAAGTTTAAAAATCCTTCTACTCCGTTGTAACGACCAATGCCGCTGGGACCAACTCCACCAAAAGGTAAATCTGATTGTTGGAGATGTCCAATAACATTGTTGACAGTAACTCCTCCTGATGTCGTTTTTGATAAAACCTTATCTTCTTCGGTTTTGTTATTCCCAAAATAGTACAAACCTAGTGGCTTATCTTTGGAATTCACATACTCTATAGTTTCATCGATATCAGAGTATTTTTTAATAGGCAGTACTGGTCCAAAAATTTCTTCCTGCATAACTTTCATATCATCAGTAGGGTTCATTACTAAAGTAGGAGGAATTTTATAAGCTTCTTGTTGAGAAAAATCTTCGTTTGCTGGATTAATTTCATCTATAGTAGCGCCCTTTGCTCTTGCATCATCAATTAGTCCATTGATTCTATCGAAATGCTTTTGATTGATAATCGATGTGTAATCAGGATTATGTTTAATGTCAGGATAATATTCTTTTACTGACTCTTTGAGCTCAGCTACTAAATCAGATTCTAGGTTATCTTTGACTATGACATAATCAGGAGCTAAACATATTTGCCCTGCATTCATTGTTTTTCCCATCATGACACGTCTTGCAGTAGATTTAAGATCTGCGCTCTCTCCAACTATTACTGGAGATTTGCCGCCCAATTCTAGAGTAACAGGAACAAGGTTTTTAGCAGCAGCTTCCATAATATATTTACCAACGGCTCCACTGCCTGTATACAGAAGATGATCAAATTTAAGAGATGAGAACTCAGCACCAACCTCAGGTCCACCTAGCACAGTTCCAAACTCGGTATCATCAAAATACTTATCACAAGATTCTTTAAGCAATGCCGAAGTATTTTCTGTATATTCGCTTGGCTTATGCATCACAACATTTCCAGCAGCAAATACAGCAATAAGTGGACTAAAGGTTAAATTTACTGGGAAATTCCATGGAGAAATCATTCCAACAACACCCAAGGGTTCGTACTCAACATAGGAACGCGCACCTAGAATATTAAATGGGAATGATGTCTTGCGTTTGCTTTTACCAGTCCATGATTTTATATTTTTTTTGGCATATTCAATATTAGGAATTATTGAGTAAGCATCTGTAATCATTGATTGATTTTTAGATCTCACTCCAAAATCTTCATTCAGTGCATCAACGAATTTATATCTGTAATCTAGAATAAGTTCTTTCATCCTATTCAATCGATCAATTCTTAAATCAATACTAGGAGCACCTTGTTGTAACACATATTCTTTTTGTTTCTTTAGCATTTCATGCATATTACTCATAATTAACCCCTATCCTGTTTATCTTTAGCATTAGTTTGTTGAATTGCAGACCTTATATTATCCCAATCTTCATCTGATACGCTAGCTAAGCTTGAAAATGTTCCGCCGCCACTAAGATGCTGAGCACCATCTATAGCTATACTTTGACCTGTTAAGTAATCGCATCCATCGCTCATCAGGAATGAGGCTAGATTTTGTAATTCTTCCATTTTTCCCACTCGACCCATAGGGATAGACTTGCTTACATCTGCTCCCTCAGACATCATAGAGCCATTCGGATCTAGTCTTGCGGTCATACCTTTGGTTGGGAATGCACCAGGCGCAATAGCATTCACTCTAATATTTTTAGGCCCCCATTCAACAGCTAAAGACATGGTCATTGCATGAATGGCAGATTTAGACATGGCTGAAGGAACAACGTAAGCAGAACCCGTCCAAATCCATGTAGCTAGAATTGATAATATGGAACCAGGCAATTGATGTGCAATCCATTTTTGTCCAACACTGTGTGTAACATAAAAGGTTCCATGCATAACAATATTGGAAATAGCATCAAATCCACGTGAAGAAAGTTTATGAGTTGGAGAGATAAAATTTCCAGCAGCATTATTAACCAATCCTGTGAGAGGCTTAATGTTGAAAACATTTTCAACAAAACCTTCTACATCTTGGGGAGATCTTATATCTAGAGTTTCATAATAAGCATTGATACCAAATTGATCTGTTAAAGTCTTAGCGGTATCTTTTAAGGGGTCCTCTCTTCTTCCGCAAATTGCTATGTCGGCTCCTAGAGAAGCAAAATGGGTAGCCATTTCTTTGCCAAGGCCTGTTCCGCCTCCCGTAACAAGTATATGTTTCCCTTTTAATAAATTTTCCTTAAACACTATCCTAATATCTCCTTAATTGAGTCTACCCAGGGCTCTGAAGCATTTAATGAAGGGACATATTCCACCACTTCTCCTCCAGCTTCTTGAAACAAACTATTGTACTCATCTCCCAATTCAATCACAGTTTCAAGACAATCTGCAGTGAATGCAGGAGATACTATGAGTATTCTTTTCATTCCATTTTCTGCGAGGGATTTTAAAACTTCATCTGTAAATGGTTCCAACCAGTTTTTAGTGAGTCTAGATTGAAAACAAACCGTGTATTGATCATTGTTTATCTGAGATGAATTAGCAATGAGTCTTGCAGTTTCATAACTGGTTGCTTTGTAGCAAAATTTATTGAGTTCTGTAATTCCTTTATCACAATTTTTATCCTCACAAATATTATCACTATAAACCTTATTGACCTGTGAATTAGGCAGTCCATGAAAACTGAAAAGAATATGATCATAACTATTGATATTCATTTTCGAAAGATTGTTTTTCCAAGCATTAATAAATGAGGGTTCTGAATAAAATTGACCAATATGGGTAACTTTGGGTATTACCCAATATCGAGATAAAATTTTTCCTACCTCTTCGTAGACACTCCCTGTAGTTGCTGATGCATATTGTGGAAATAAGGGAAAGATTATTAACTCATCTGGATTGGTATCCAATGCTTCTTTAATAGCAGATTCAATAGAAGGATTTTGATAGCGCATGGCATAGTAGAATTTATCCTCAGAGGATCCCTGATTAAGAGTTCTGGTTAATTCCTCTGTATAGAGCTTGAGCGGTGATTGACCTGAATATTTACTAAAGAGATCCTTGTAAATTCTAGAGGATGCAAAAGATCTTATAGGACAAATAATAAGATTTACTAATAAAATGCGAAAAAACCAAGGATAGTCAATAACTCTGGGATCAGATAAAAATTGTCGTAAGTATTTGAATACTGAAAAATAGGTTGGGCTATTTGGAGTGCCTAAATTAATTAATATGACTGCTCTATGTGACATTTTCTTCAATATATTCTGCTTTAAATGTAGAAATAGAAAGAAGCATTATAACGGCTATAAAGCATAACGCTGCTGAAAAAAGATATAGATTAGATGGATTGTATTGATAGATAGGCATTGCAACCACAGGAGTTAGCATATGCCCTATAGGGATTACTGAGCCCAGATACCCTGCCGCAGAACCTTGGTTGTCTGGACTTTGTGAAAGAGATAATGCTGAAGCATTAGCAGGTCTCACCATGCCTGAGCCCATGCCATTTAGAATAATAGCAAAATAAAACATCGCAATTGAAGTTGCATAAGCTGCCTGAATATAAGAGAAAATCATTATGATTGAACCCAAAATTAACAATTGATAATTCTTGAGTTCAAAATAATCAGTAAAAAAATATTGCGAAATAATAGTGCTTACTGAAAGTAGTGCAAAAGATAGACTGATAAGTAAAGGTAAATCATCATAATTAGTAAATGAATCAGACACATAAAAACCTATGGACTGTAATAGCGATGCCTGACAAAAAGAATAAAGCGAGGCTAGCACCAAAAAAGGCAGAATAGATTTTTCTAAAAAAGATATTTGTGGGCTTGTATCATCTCTAGAGATGTCTCTAGATGTGTTTGGCATAGTTTTGTAAAGACCTATTGCAGAGATAATTGCAAACGATGAAAAAAGGTAAAAAGGCATAGCCTCATCAAATAAATATAAAAATCCACCCAATAATGGTCCCAATACAGTACCAGCAAGAAAACTAGATTCTAATCTTGCAAATTTCTT
>Ga0255743_10002472_pt1 | contig 15227 bp, 18 predicted proteins | sample 101ome_19_FD_179950 | JGI IMG/M metagenome (GOLD analysis project Ga0255743, IMG submission 179950) | Coastal salt marsh microbial communities from the Groves Creek Marsh, Skidaway Island, Georgia - 101405AT metaG (version 2) | ecosystem: Environmental > Aquatic > Marine > Intertidal zone >... | reverse complement strand
TCTTTTTTGTAATTGGGCTGAAATAAATCTGTTATGAAGGTATCTTCCAAAAAAGTATCAACTGTTTTATTTAAGTTATCCCAAAAGTTATGTGAAACACATCTTTTGCCTTGAAAGCAGTTAGATGAGCCTGAGCAGCCAGTAGCATCGAGATTTTCTTCTACCGCCTCCATCACCATCTTTATACTAATTTGGCTTGGGCAACAGGAAAATTCATAACCTCCATATCTACCTCTTTTACTCTTCAGAATACCTGCAATACGAAGTTTTCTAAAAAGTTGTTCTAAATACCTCTGCTCAATTCCTTGATTGCTTGCAATATCGGAAAGCGCATGAGAGCCACCCTCTTGATCTGCAAGAGCAAGCTCAGCCAGCGCATTTATTGCATATCTACTTTTAGTTGTGAAGTTCACACAGGTATTATCAATACCTGAGTATTTTAGTCAAGATTAATTTCTATTCCTAATCTGTTAGCCACCTCTTGATAAGACTCGATTACATCTCCAAGGTCTTGCCTAAATCTGTCTTTATCTAACTTTTCAAGAGTATCTTTATCCCAAAGCCTACAGCCGTCAGGAGTGAATTCATCTCCCAACAAAACCCTACCTTCAAACTTTCCAAATTCTAATTTGTAATCAACAAGAATTAAGTTAGCCTTATCGAATAATTCACGCAAAATTTCATTGACTTGAAAAGTTAACCTTTTCATTTCATCAATATCACTCTGACTTGCCCATTTAAAGCTAAGTATGTGGTTTTCATTTATCAACGGGTCACCAAGCGCATCATCCTTAAGAAAAAACTCAAATAGGGGCGGATCAAGAATTAAACCATCCTCAACCCCTAGCCTTCTGCATAATGAGCCTGTTGCTCTATTTCTTACAACGCACTCAATGGGGAACATATCAAGCTTTTTCACCAAAGATTCATGTGTTGAAGTGGTTTCAATGAAATGGGTTTCTATGCCTTGTTTTGCAAGGAGATCTAAAATAAAAGCATTAAATTGATTGTTCACCTTTCCTTTGTTATTCAGAGCTGACATTTTTTTACCATCAAATGCAGAGGCATCATCCCTAAACTCCATCAGCAATACACTTTTTGAATCAGTTTCGTACATTGATTTTGCTTTACCTTGTGCTAAAAGTTTTTGCTTTTCCATAATTATGTAAGTAATTTATTAATTTCAGATAAGAGCTCCTCAGCTCCGCCTAGATCTCCTTGCAAAGATTCAACGAATACTCTAGTTTTTCCTGCTGTCTCTTTAACAATAATCCTAAATTCAGGATCTTGAGATAAATCTAAAGTTCTCTCTTCTTCATTATCAAAATTCAAAAATCCAAACCATCCTTTTTTATCTTCCTCTGTGTCAAAAGAAACTAAGAAAAATCCCATATCCCTATTCCTATCATTAACAGAAACTTTTGCATCATCGATAGCTCTTGATACAGCAGACCAAGATCTTTCAAAATTTAAGGATAATTCAATGACGGTTTGTTCATTGAGGGTCAAGATTTTAGATTTTTTTCTTTCATTTAAATTTTGAGCAGCTAGAGAGGTGCCGGAAAATGTGGAAACAGAGTCAGCGAAGTACTTTAACAAGCCTTGTAGTTCGGTTTGTTGGAGTTGCAAATATTCATCGTCCAATAATTGATTATTGTCATCATCAGTAAACATCAATGAAATTTCAGTGGAGGCCTCTTTAATTCCATGTTCAACAGAAGCAGTTAATTGGACCCCTTCCTTGTAAACCATAATAATCTTTCCAGTATTTGGATCAGATGACAAAACTTCATTTTCAGATGTCTCAAAATAAGACTTAGCTATTGGCCAAGATGTAGATGGCAGGGTTTCAACATACATCCAAAGCAAATCACCAAGCTTGCGTAATTGCACTTGCTTGGTTTCTCCTGATGAAAAAATCTGCCGAGGCTTAGGTACTGCAATATCAGTGACTTCTGGGTCCTTAGCTTGGTATGGATAATGGTTGTCGGTATTTAAATTTAAATTATTATCTGATATTGGAACATTAAGATCAGATGCAACTTCCTCTTCTAAAAAATCATCTGCTGTTTCTGGAAAAAAACCATCGGGTCCTGTGAGATAAGAACAGCTCGGTAGTAAAAGAATAAAGATAAATAACTTAATAGTTTTCATTAATAATAGATAGGCTTTTAAGTATAGATTCTACTTCATTATGATAGGTTGGATCTAGTTGAATCAGCGGCAATCTTATTCCAGATTGAATGAAGTGCATTTGCTTTAGCATCCATTTCACAGGTATCGGATTGGATTGACAAAAAAGTAGATCATATAAATCATCATACTTTTGATTTAACTGAGAGGCCTCTTGAAATTGCTTAGTTAGGCATAAATTGGCAATTTTAGAGCAAATCTCAGGGATTATATTGGCAGCAACTGAGATAACCCCATTAAAACCCTCGCCCATTGCATGACAAAATGTTGGATCATCACCAGACAACAAAATAAATTCAGGATCACTATTATCTCTAATTGTCACAAGTTCTTTTATTCTTTTAGGATCTGCCAAAGCCTCTTTTATTCCAATAATCTTAGGATGTTCAATTAAATCAGCAACACTGGAGGGGAGCAAATCACATGATGTTCTTCCAGGAACATTGTAAAGAATAACTAGCGCACCCGTGGCATCGGCAACTGATATGAAATGCTCTTTCATTCCTTGCTGAGGTGGCTTGATATAGTATGGAGTAACTTGCAAAGAAAATTTGCAACCAAGACTTACTGCTTCTTTGGTCAAATCAATTGCTTCTTGCGTGGAATTTGCACCAGTTCCTGCTATTACAGGTAATCTTTTCTCAGAATATTCTAAAGTTTTTTTAATAACTTCGATGTGCTCGTAATGATTTAGAGTAGCAGATTCACCTGTAGTGCCAACAGAAACTATGGCGCTGGTTCCAGCCTTGATATGCCAATCTACTAGCTTTTTTAATGAATCAAAATCAATGGTCCCATCTGGGTTCATTGGGGTTACCAAAGCAACAATGCTACCTTGAATATTTTGCATTAGTCTTTAACATTAATAGGATAAGCACTATACACCTAAATAAGGAAAATAAAATGGGTAAAAACTTTACAGGAAAAAAATGTCCAGCCTTCGCAGGAGAAGCAACTTCGGGTAAGACGATTTCAAATAAAGACTTTGCAGAAAAAAATCTTGTGGTCTATTTTTACCCCAAAGACAGTACTCCAGGATGCACCACAGAGGGCCAAGATTTTAGAGACAATTACAAGTCTTTCCTCAAAGCAAATACTGAAATCATTGGTGTTTCTAGAGACTCAATTAAATCGCATGAAAATTTTAAAGAAAAGCAATCTTTCCCATTTGAGCTACTATCAGATCCAGATGAGAAAACTTGTAATGCATTTGATGTCATGAAAATGAAATCAATGTATGGGCGCCAGTACATGGGAGTCGATCGCAGTACTTTTCTTATTGATAAATCAGGAAAAGTGGTAAAAGAATGGAGAGCTGTAAAAGTTAAAGGCCATGTGGAGGAAGTACTAGAAGAAGCAAAAAAGCTAGCCTGAGCTTTCTGAAGGCCAAGCATTAACAATTGCCTTCAAGAAAGTTGCCATTGGAATTGCAAAGAAAACTCCCCAAAAACCAAAAAGCCCTCCAAACACAAATACCGCGAGGATTATGGTCACTGGGTGCATTTTTACAGCATTAGAAAACAACATGGGCACCAACCAGTTTCCATCTAGAACCTGCAAGACAACATAAAGACCCAATAACAACATAAAATCGTAGCCAAATCCAAATTGAAGATAGGCAACAACTGCAACAGGAACAGTAACTGCAAACGCTCCAATATATGGAATAAGAACAGACAGTCCAACCAAAACAGAAAGTAATGCTGTATATTTCAAACCAAACGACCAAAATAAAATAGCTGATGCTATTCCAACAATGAGTATTTCAAACGCTTTGCCACGGACATAATTGCTTAATTGGACATCCATTTCTACCCAAATTTTTTCAAGCATGCTTTTATTATTTGGAAGTATTGTAAGAAAACTATTGATTAACTCTTTTCTGTCAAAGAGCATGAAATAAACCAAAATTGGTAACAAAACCAGCATCACAGCTAGAGATAGTGTGTTTTGTATCCCTAAAATAGAGATTCTTAAAAAATTTTGAGAGGCTGCAAGAAGCTGAGCAGATACATTATCTAAAAATGAGGCTATTTGATCAGAAGTAACTAAATCAGGGTACTGATTTGGTAAATCTGAGATAAATGCCCTCAATTGTGAGAACCATTTAGGCAACTCGGTAATAATGGACTGAAGCTGTTGGTAAAGAATAGGAGCTAGCCAAATCAATAAAGCCAAACCGGCGATCAAAAATATGCTAAAGGTTATAAAGAGAGATAGCTTCTCGCCTAAACCAAAATTAACAATTCTATTATTTAGACCGATCAGGAGGTAGGCAAAAATTACGCTTACAATAAATGGAGATAATGTAGATCCAAGAACTGCCAAGATAAAAATAGAGACGACGAGCAACAATGCAAAAGCCAAAGACTCTTCAGTTGGGAAGATTTTTCTAAAAATATTATTAAGTTGTTGCAACATTTTTCTATCTTTGCTGTCAAAGAGATTAGATTATAAGATATCTACAGCTTTCAAAACAAAAAAATTGTTATGTTTAAACATGTCCTCTTTCTGTCTTATTTCCTGATATTTCATCCCCATGTTAATACTCAGGAAATTTCAAACCTACCAACACTTGGCGATAGAGTATCTGGGGCAGTCTCAGCAGAACAGGAAAAACAAATTGGAGAAGCATTTCTTGGTCAAATATATGCTCAAGCTCCTCTAATCAATGATCCAATTATTCAGGAATTTACAGAACTCCTTATTTACAGAATTTCCGAAACATCTACATTACCAGAAAGAAGTTTTAATGTGGTGCTTATTGATGATAAAACTTTAAATGCTTTTGCGGCACCTGGTGGGATAATTGGAATTAACGGAGGGTTATTTTTGAATGCAGATGATGAATCACAATTTGCATCAGTCATAAGTCATGAGCTTGCCCACTTAAGCCAACGACATTTTGCTAGAAATATCCTCAGAGGCTCAGATACAAATATGGCTTCTGCTCTGGTAATGATTTCTGCGCTAGCGCTTGCAATTATTGCTAATAATCCAAGCGCATTTATTGCAGGCCCTGCTGCTCTGAGCCAAGAAAATCTTAGATACAGCAGAAACCTGGAAAAAGAGGCTGACAGATTTGGTTTTAATAATCTCATTAAAGCTGGCTATGATCCTAAGAGCATGGGAGAAATGTTTGAAAATATGGTTCAAATCAGAAGACTATCGGGTGATCAAATTCCAGAGTTTTTATTGACTCATCCTGTTTCATCTTCAAGGGTAAGCGATGCATTCAATGCTGCTGATCAAACGGGTATCATTGGAGGAAAAAGGAATTCAATAGATTACCAATTTATTAGAGGCAGGCTAAAAGCAGATTACTACAAACCAATAAATAATTCTTATAATTACTTCAAAGAAATTCTTGAAGCAGATAAATCAAATGAAAATATTTACGCTCTAGTAAGATCTTATTATCACGCAACAAAATTTCAAGAGAGCTTGGATGCTCTGGGGTTACTCCTCAAAAAATTCCCCAAAGATATTATGCTGCAACTTACCAATGCAGAAATATTATTTGGAATGGGAAATTTAGAAGCTGCTAAGACCCAAGCTGAGGAAGTATTAAGAATTTCTCCAAAAAATTATCCTGCAACCATGCTTTATTCAAAAATATTATCAGGCTTGGATGAATTCTATTTAGCAGAGGAGAGCCTTAGAGATTTGTTAATAACTAAGAAAAATAACCCTCTGATTTGGTTGCAGCTCTCCGAGATACAAAGAGCTGGAAAAAATATTTTAGGCTACCACATGAGTTTGGGAGAGTATTACCTAATTCTTGGACAGATAGATGAGTCTCTTAATCAGTTTAGATTTGCTTTAAAGTTAAGCGAGGAGAATTTTCAAACTATGGAGTATATATTAGAGAAAATTAAGTTGCTCCAAACAAATCTTAGAAATAGAGCTAGGTAACTTCAATCCTTGCGAGCCATTTTAGCTCCAACATAAGATAATGCTGCAGAAAATGGAATAGCTAGAAGAGGTATTTGGGCCGAGATAATTGATAAAGTCTTACCAAGAAAAATAAATCCACTTCCAGAAAAATCCCCTAATCGCACTAAGGCAGTATCAACTAATACGGTTGATTTATATCTATTCACTTTTGATAATTGGCTAAACAAAATTTCCCTGCTGGGTTTGTTATAACCGTACTCAAAGACTCTTAATAAAATAGTTACTACAAACACAAGCCCAATTGATGGATGGATTGCATACCCAACATATACAGCTATGAAAATAATTCCGTAAAAGATAAAGATCTTCTGAATGCCAATGAATCTGACAGCAAGATTGGTTAAAAAGAATTGAGAAAATACTGTAAGGATAGCTACCGTTTGTTCAATATTTCCAAAAAATCTGATTCTATCTGCACTATCCTGAGACCACTCATTAATTATCGTAATTGAAGTAATCCAATGAATAGTCATCAAGCCTGTCCATAAATACATGTACAAACCTATATACCTAATTTGTTTGTTAGTAATTAAATTACGAAAGGCATCTACACTATCTCCACCTACTGATTCAGAAATTGAATTCTCATACTGGGATCTCTTAATTAGATAATTCCCAAGCAACAAAGCAAGAATAAGGAAACATACGGAAGAAATTGAAAATAAAGTAATACCCGAAGTATTAATTGTTTCAGATAAACCCTTAGTTATTCCAGAGCCTAAAAAACTACCAATAGATCCTCCTGCAGCAATAACCCCATAAAATCCTTTTGAGCTTTCGCCCCTAAAAATATTGATTACTAACACCCAAAAAACTGAAACTACAAAAAAAGAAAATACATTGCACCAAATATAAAAAAAACGCGAAAACCAAAGTGAGTTATTCATCTCTAGATACTCTGCGATAAATGCAAATAGAAACAAATTTGCTATAAAAAATAAGTAGGAATAATTGAAGATTCCTTTGAGATTATTTTTAGAGGCAATCCAAGAATATATTGGATTGATTGCTATCATTACAAAGGCTCCAAACCCCAAAAGCAATGGAAGGATATCTTCATTTTGTGCAGCCATATCATTTCTGATAGGCCTCAATATGTACCAAGAGCTTAAAACCAGGAAAAATAAAACGGAGGCAAGGACAGAATTAATACTAAATCCTGAGAAAATTCTTTTAGAAGTATATTTTGAGAGCATCTAGGTCTCTCTAGTGGTGGGTCGCACAGGATTCGAACCTGTGACCAATTGGTTAAAAGCCAACTGCTCTACCAACTGAGCTAGCGACCCATATTTATGCATAAAAAAGATGGCATTATTCCATATTTTCTAATATCTGCAAGGCTAAAGATGCTGCAGGACTTGAGGGGTATTCACTTACCACAAAACGGTACTTACTTTCTGCTTCAACGAACTTTTCCTGAAGTGAATAAATATCTCCAATTTTTTTATGGGCAAGAGGAACCCGCCAGTGGTCAGGAAAAGATGTTGTTATGAAAAGATAATTAAATAAAGCCTCTTCAAGATCATTATTATTTAAACTGATTTCTGCAATCCAGAAGGCGCTCAAGGGAACTTTTTCTGGATCATCAAAATTATCTACTATGTACTTGAATTCGTTGTATGAATCTAAAAAATTTTGGTTGTTAAGGCTGTTTAATGCATTCTCATAAATCTCATTGAGAGAACGCTCATCATTCAATCCTTCAAATTTAAATGCACTGTCACTATTAGCTTGTGCATTTTGATTCGAAGTATCTAGGTTATCGATGCTTGAATCAACTAGATCTTCCTGGAGTTTTTTAATTTGAAATGATTGACTTTCAATCTCAGACCTTAGCAATGCAATTTCTTCCTCTAGCTCCTGAATCTTAAGAAAAAGAATATCTTCAGTATCTGACTGAGAAAAAGTTAGCGGAGATATTAATAACGCAAGTATAAAAAAAAGGGAAAGCTTCACCTTAGAGGTTATTTAATTTCAACTCTTCTATTTTTTGCCCATGAAGCTTCATTAGAGCCAAGTGCAACAGGCCTCTCTTCGCCGTAACTTCTGACAGTGAGTCTATTTGAGTCGACTCCTAAAGTTCTCAAGTAGTCTGCTACGGCTTCACCTCTTCTTTGCCCAAGAGCTAAATTATATTCTCTTGTGCCACGCTCATCTGCATGACCTGCAAGTAAGATAGTTAAGTTTTTATTTTGTTCTAGCAGGTTGGCAAGGCTTTTTAATGTTTGTAAAGATTTACTACTTAATCTGTAAGAATCGTATTCAAAATAGACTGTAGCATTGGCTAGCACTGCTTGCTCAGATGTTGATCTCTCGCCTGAGGAACCTGAGGAAATAGAAACACCACGGACACCCTCATCTGTAATAGTTTCTGAAGACTTTTGCACTGAGCTGCACGATGCAATAAAAAATATTGTAAGAAAAATACCTAAAGTTACTTTTGAATTTGTCATAAATTTACTTCCTCTACCTTGTGTAATATGACCAAGCTGGTTCTCTGACTTTACCATTCTTTACTGGATACCTGAATTTAGCTCCGCTTAAGCTGAAACCTGCCAATAAGGAATCGGCTCCGTCTGTTATTGCATAGACTACCATATTACCATTAGGAGCAACACTGGGAGATTCATCTAATTTGGCATTAGTTAAAGGCCTAATAAATCTTTCATTGTTGTATTGCAAAGCAATCTGAAACCTTCCTTGAGCATTGCGGTGAACAAAAACAAAGCCCTCATCCTTTGGAAGATACGTTCCTTTTGCGTTGTAAGAACCCTCAAAAGTAATCCTTTCAGGTTTATTGCGCAATTTCCTCAAATTTACTTCGTATAACTGAGGGCCACCAGATCTAGAGCTTGTAAACAGTAACTTATCTCCTTTTGCAGACCAGGTGGACTCTGTATCTATGGCAAAATGTTTTGTAATTCTAGTTAGAGCTTTATCCTTGAGACGCAATATATAAATTTCTGCATTACCATCCTGATAAAGGGTAAGAGATAGATATTTACCATCTGGAGAAAAGGCAGGAGAACTAATCTGAGTATCCTTTTCAAGCACTCTTTCTCTTTTACCAGAAGCAATTTCTTGAATGTAAACTGCAGCTGTGCCAGACTCAAAAGAAACATATGCAATGCTCTTAGAATCCCTTGACCAAGCAGGTGAAATAATGGGTTGATCACTCTGTAATAACATTTGCTCATTAGCACCATCAGCATCTGCAAGCATTAGTTGAAAGTACTTTTCCTTATTAGCTTCACGCTCAACCACATACAGTAATTTGGTGGAAGCAATACCTCTTATACCTGTGATGGTTTCAAAGATACCATCAGCGGCATAATGAGCTAACTGTCTTGTTTGATTAGGTATTCCAAGAACTTTAGACTCTCTAACCAGTTTCCCCTTGGATACATCAAAAACTCTGTATTCAAGCCTCAGACTAGTATCCTCTTCCCTAAAAAGTTCTGTTGTTGCAATGAAATCTAGCTTCATTAATTTCCAAAGAGTAAAAGGAAGATCCTCATCATTTATCTCGCCTGGGTCTGCTTCATTTAGAATAGTGAAGTCTCCAGTTCTTAATAGATCATCCTCAATAATAGAATTTATAGCTTTAAATTGATCTAGATCAGCTGCTGATTTAGCTATTATTCCAAGTCTATAGGGGTTATCAGAACCCTTAGTAATTTCTATAGTAAGTTGCGCATGCGCAAAACTAGCCATCAAAACTATCAGAGCAACTGAGTAATATTTCATGGATTAAAATCTAAAATAAACGTTTTTAATTCAGACTCGTAAAGTTCGCTTGGCAAGTCATCAAAGAAAATAAACCTATCAACTCTTTTTATTGCAGAAAGGCCTGAATTATCAAATCTTATATTGCCACTGCTTTTGTGCAATTGATAACCTAAAATCTTTCCACTTTTTGAAACATTAATCAAAAATTGAGCTGATAAGCCTTCCTGAATATTGATTGGTTTTCTCCAAGCCGCTTCAACTGAACCTATAATCATATTGACAAAATATTGAAGAGTTAGTTCCTCGTTGATATCAAATACTTCTTCCTCTTGCGATATTTCAACCTGCGTAAAATCTGTTTTTGTTGAAGATAGTATTGGCAATTGTGATTTAAATTCATTAATTGAGGTATCTGCATTTTCTCTTTGTGGTACTTGTTTTGGTAAAGGAGATTTTGCAGCAGTTTTCTGAGCTTGCTCTTGAATCAATGATACATTGATAGGTGTATGAATAAGGGCCTTGCTGTTTCCAAAATTATCGAACTGAAGATAAGCATATAAAAAAATAGATGCATGTATTAAAAATGAGAAAACCCCACTTTTTAGGTAAGCAGGATTATGAATCATAGCCCGTGGTAACAATTCCGACATTTTGTACGCCAACACTTTGAATAGATGCTAAAGCTTGTGCCACTTTTTCAAATGGAACAGATCTATCACTTTTGATAACAATCTCAATTTCGGGATTTGCATCAAAAATTAATGAAACCTTAGAGCGTAATTCTACAAGAGGCATCGGAAGCAATTCTTCTCCAAGATTTAAAAAATACTCTCCCGATTTATCAATAGAAACTACCAAAGGCTCATTTTCAATAGTCATTTTGGTAGTGTCGGTTTGTGGAAGATCAACATCCACTCCTTGAATGAGTAACGGAGAGAGAATCATAAATATAATTAATAAAACAAGCATTACATCAATATATGGAACAACATTAATTTCTGAATGCAGTCTTCTTTTATTTAATTCTTGTTCTAGCATTGATTTACTATTTTCTAGTTACTTCGCGATACAAAATACTTACTAATTCCTCGCCAAAAATAAGTAGCGACTTAATATGCTGATCTGCAAGCGAGACAAACCTGTTATATGCAATAAGCGCAGGTATTGCAGCAAATAAACCCAAGGCGGTAGCAATCAATGCCTCAGAGATACCCGGAGCAACTGCATTGATAGTTGCTTGAGTAGCATCGGATAAACCAACAAAAGAATTTACTATCCCAAGAACCGTTCCAAATAATCCAACGTATGGGCTAACTGATCCAATGTTAGCAAGGAGTTGCAAGTGTTTATTTAAATTTTCGTCCTCTTTGGCTACTCTTACCTTTACAGATCTTTGGACGCTTACTAAATCTTCCACTGAAATTACAGAGTCTTGCTTAAGCCTTGAATATTCAAGCAAGGCATCTTGAAAAACTCTTTGCGTGCTGCCATTTTCTTTCCTGCTTTCGCTGATTTTATGTAAAGCCTCTAAATCTTTACTATCCCAGAAGATCTCATCAAAGGATTTATTCAACTTACTAAGATTATTAAAAAACTGCCATCTCTCAAAAATAACAAGCCAAGAGACAACTGAAGCAGCTAGCAAAATGATCATTACTAACTGAACAATCAAAGTCGCATCTAAAAACATTTGTATTAAATTCAATTCATTCATAACTCTATCCTATCAAGAAATGCCTTTGGAAATTGGATTGGCTTTCCATGCTCGCGATTTACATAACAAACCTCAACTTTGGCTTTAGCAATTATAGTTTCTTCCCTCAATATATTTTGATAAAAAAAACACCTTACTTTTGATGCTTTTTCTACTTTTGACTCTATCAAAAGCCTGTCCTCAAGTTTTGCAGGCTGCATAAATGTGATAGAAATATCTCTCACTACGAAAAACCCTTCTTTGTCTTCACTTTGAAAAAAACCAAGATCATTAAGAAACTGACTTCTAGCTCTTTCAAAAAATTTTAGATAGTTCGCATGATAAACAAACCCCTGGAAATCAGTATCTTCTACAAAAACCTTAACGGCAAAAGGTTTAATTTGTTGGACTGCTTTCATGAATCAAGATATCTTCTTGAAAACGCTCTTTAAGAACCACTAAAAAATCATCCCAAAGTAAATCTACCTTAATATTTGCAGGAAATTGGGGATTTAAAGTAGAGGCTAAAATCCTAACCTTAATTGGGCGTCGATTAAATTTATAAATCAATGCAGAAAATTCATTCTCTCCGGTAGCATTGACTACCTGCTCCCACCAATCATCTAAAGGCTCGGAGCCTGCGCCATATCTCTTGCACTCAAGGCACCATCTTCCGAGTTTTAGATCTGGTAGTTCTTTTGTTCTGGTTTGCTCTAAGATTCTTCTTACTGGGTTCTTAAGGCTTAATGCCTCTTGTAAGAGGTTGCCGATTTCCCTTTCAAAATTTGCACCTTTGGTCCTTGAATTAATGGCCACTATTCTTCAAAAAAATTATCTGGAAATTCTACATTTGAATAAACTTCCTGAACATCATCTAAGTCCTCAATGAAGTCTATTAATTTAATAACTTTTTCAGCAAGCTCGTTATCTGCTTCCACGGTAGTTGTAGGTTTCATAATAATTTGCGTCGAATCGATGTCTAATCCTTTTTCTTTCAAAGAATCATTGACTTCGTGCAATAGGTTTGAGGAGCAATAGATTTCAGCTTCAGAATCAGAATAAATTAGGTCATCTCCCCCTGCATCGATAACATGTTCAAGTAGTTCCTCTTCGGGCAGTGATGTCTTAACTTGAATTGAACCAATTTTTTCAAAGAGGTAGGCAACAGAGCCATCTGTTCCTAGATTTCCTCCATGCTTTGTAAAAGCGTGTCTTACTTCAGCAACGGTTCTATTTCTATTATCTGTCATGGTCTCAACTAAAATAGCTACTCCACTTGGTCCATAGCCTTCATAAACTACTTCCTCAAGATTTGCATTATCATCATTGCCAGCACCTCGCTGAATAGCTCTATTGATGGTATCTTTTGGCATGTTCTCAGCATTTGCTTTATCTAAAGCTAATCGCAGTCTAGGATTATCCTCCGGTAAAGGACCGCCACTTTTAGCAGCAATAGTAATTTCTCTTATTAATTTGGTATAAACCTTCCCCTTCTTTGCATCTTGTCGAGCTTTCCTGTGTTTGATATTAGCCCATTTGGAGTGACCAGCCATTATTGATCCTCTTTGAAAGTAGATTCAATATGCAACTCATCCAATTGTTCATTAGACACAGTGCCGGGAGCGTCAGTTAATAAACAAGTAGCACTTTGTGTTTTTGGAAATGCAATCACATCTCTAATATTTTGAGTACCTGTCAGCAGCATTGCTATTCTGTCTAAACCGAACGCAATACCACCATGAGGCGGGCAACCTGATTCAAGAGCACTTAATAAGAAACCAAATTTTTCTTTCGCTTCTTCATTGCTAATATTTAAAATCTTAAAAATTTCCATTTGTGTTTCAGCATCGTAAACTCGTAAAGAACCACCTCCAATCTCATACCCGTTCAAAACAACGTCGTATGCGCATGCAAGCGCAGTATCAGGATGAGAAGACAATTCTGAAATACCATTTACAGGTAGGGTAAATGGATGATGAAGAGAAGTTAAGTTCCCTTCTTTATCTCGCTCAAACATTGGAAAATCTGTTATCCAAAGAGGAGCCCACTCTCGGGTGTACATATTCAAATCTGATCCAATCTTTCTTATTAAACTGCTCATTGTTAAGTTAACCACGCTTGAAGCGCCTGCTCCAAAAAATATTAAATCTCCCGTTTTTACGCTTAAATTCTCAAGCAAAGCTTCCACGCATTCTTTTGAAAGAAATTTCAGTATGGGAGACTGGAGGCCTTCAAAAGATTGCACATCATTAACCTTGATATAAGCCAAACCTTTAGCGCCTAACTTAGCAACAAAATTTGTGTATTCATCAATTTGCCCTCTAGTGAAATTATTCCCTTCTGGAACTTTCAAAGCTACAACTCTGCTATTAGGGTCCTTGGCAGGATCAGAAAATACTTTAAATTCCTCATTTTTAACTAAATCTTCAATACCTACTAGCTCAAGCGGTATTCTAAGGTCCGGTTTGTCAGAGCCGTATCTTTCAATGGCATCTGCATAAGATAATCTGGGAATTTCCTGTAATTGATAATTTGTAAATTTTTCAAGGAGGGAATTAATCATGCCGCTTGCTAAAGCAATAATATCTTCAACTGAAACAAAGGAAGCCTCTATATCAATTTGCGTAAATTCTGGCTGCCTATCTGCCCTGAGATCTTCGTCCCTGAAACATCGAGCAATTTGATAATATTTATCAAACCCAGACATCATTAAGAGTTGTTTAAATAATTGTGGCGACTGAGGGAGAGCATAGAATTTGCTTGGATTGACTCTACTTGGAACCAAGTAATCTCTTGCTCCTTCAGGGGTAGCTTTGGTTAAAATCGGAGTCTCAAACTCTAAGAATTCATTCTCCTCAAGATAATGCCTTATTTCTGAAACAATTTTAGAACGCTTAATAATTCTTTGCTGTGATTCCGGTCTTCTTAAATCTAGAAAACGGTACTTTAAGCGAACATCTTCATTGACTTCTTGGTGCTCGTCTAATGGGAATTGAGGAGTCACTGCTTTACTAAAAATATGTATTTTCTCAGCAAGAATTTCTACCTCTCCAGTCTTCATTTTAGCATTCACTGTATCCTCAGATCTTGCATGTACTTTTCCTGTTATGCTCAATACATATTCACTTCTGCAACCATCAGCAATTTTGAATGCCCCTTCATGATCAGGATTGAAAACAGCTTGCACTATCCCTGTTTTATCTCTTATATCAAGAAAGATTACTCCTCCATGGTCACGTCTTCTATGGAGCCAACCACAAATTGTAATGCTCGATCCAATATCATCAGTTCTTATTTCACCGCAATAATTTGTTCTCATTTTAATTTGCCTGCTTCTTCTCTTTAGATGACTTGTCTACTTTATCATTTCCTGAATCTTTCTTGTTAGCTGCTCCACTGGATGAATCATCTGCGCTTGATAAATTTTTCTTACTTCCTGTCTTAAAATCAGTCTCATACCATCCTGATCCCTTTAATCTGAAGGCAGGAGCAGATATTTGTTTTTTTACTTCGCCTCCGCATTCTTCACACTTTTTAAGCGGTTCATCAGAGATCTTTTGTAATATTTCAAATTGTTGGCTGCATTTTAAGCATTTATACTCATAAATAGGCATAAGTCCTCTAAAAAAATATAGAATTATAAACTAAATGGTGT
>Ga0255743_10002462_pt1 | contig 15268 bp, 12 predicted proteins | sample 101ome_19_FD_179950 | JGI IMG/M metagenome (GOLD analysis project Ga0255743, IMG submission 179950) | Coastal salt marsh microbial communities from the Groves Creek Marsh, Skidaway Island, Georgia - 101405AT metaG (version 2) | ecosystem: Environmental > Aquatic > Marine > Intertidal zone >... | reverse complement strand
GTGCTTTTAAAGCTAAGAATATTCTGTCTAACGTTTCACCGGTTGAGTCTGAAACTAGATATATTTGATAAGTATTACTCATGTATAAAATGTTTATAAATTTGTATAATTTTAGTGTTTTTTTATCATTTTAAAGCTTGTTAAAAATTTTTGTAAATATCTTTAATTATTAACAATTATAAACATGTTAATAAATTTATACATCTTTCTTAATAATTAAATAATTGTTTAAATTATCATTAAAATTCAATCTTTTTTAAAAATAATTATTTTAGAATTCCTGTATAAACAGTGTGTAAAAATTAATTATCGTAATTCACAAGATATAATACTAATACAATCTAATATATTAATTTTTATATGACTCCTATAAACAAAGTAATATTAAATAAAGATACCAGTATAAATCCTATATGGATTATGAGACAAGCTGGTAGATATTTACCTGAATTTAGAGAAATTAGATCAAAAAATACTGATTTCATAAAATTATGTTTAGATGAAAATTTATCATCTGAAATAACTCTACAACCTTTGAGAAGATTTAATTTAGATGCAGCAATAATTTTTTCTGATATTCTAATGCTACCTTATGCTCTTGGTCAAAAAGTAGAATTTAAAAAAAATTTTGGTCCTATTTTAGGCGATCTTGATATTTCTAAATTATCAACTTTTGATGAGATAGATTTTGTTAAAAAAATATTTCCTGTTTATAAAGCTCTTCTCAAAGTTTCTGAAAATGAAATACTTAAAAATAAAAATACAATAGGTTTTGTAGGTGCGCCCTGGACTTTATTGGTTTATATATTAAATAAACAATCACCCAAAAAAAAAATAAAAGAAGATTTTTTCAAAGATCAATTTTTAATAAATAGAATTTTAGACTTATTAGATAAATTTTTAAAAATTCATATAAAAAATCAAATAGAAAATGGCGCTAATATCATACAAATATTTGATAGTTGGGCAGGTTTGCTGGAAGAAAAAGATTTACCAAACTATGTCTACATCCCAACATTAAGTCTAGTTGATTATGTGAAGTCTTTAAATGTGCCTGTAATATGTTTTCCAAGAGGAATTTCAAATTATAAAAGTTATTGTGAGATAGTTAAACCTGATGTGGTTAGTATTGATTATGATACGGACCCAAAAAAAATTGTTAAAGAAATAAATTATCCCGTACAAGGTGGATTAGATCCAAAAATATTACTTACAGATAAAGAAAACTTAAAAAAACAAGCAATAAAATATTTAGAAATTTTTAAAGATCATCCTTATATATTTAATTTGGGCCATGGGGTATTACCAGAGACAAATCCTGACATGGTAGAGTACTTAGTAAACACGGTTAAAGATTTTAAATGAAACTAGGTTTAGATCATCCAGATATTAAATATGGAAAAACAGGTGTTTTATTAGTTAATTTGGGCACTCCTGACACCACAAAATGGCTGGATATAAGAAAATATCTAAAAGAATTTTTATCCGACAGAAGAGTAATAGAAGTTAATCCTGTAATTTGGCAAATTATTTTAAATTTATTTATTTTAACTTTTAGGCCATCTAAAACAGCTAGAGCCTATAAAGAAATTTGGATGAAAGAGCAAAACATTTCACCCTTACTCTATTATACTCAACAACAAACAAAAAAAGTTTCTAAAATTTTATCAAACGAAAACTTGATAATAGATTTTGCAATGCGTTATGGAAACCCAAGTATTAAAAGTAAAATTTTGAAATTACACGAGTATGGTTGTGAAAATTTAGTTATACTACCATTGTATCCCCAATATGCAGCCGCAACTACCGCAACAGTTTGCGACGAAGTTTACCGGACGCTAATGAAAATGAGATGGCAACCCTCGTTAAAAATAATACCTCATTATGAATCTGATCCATTATATATAGATGCCTTAGTAAACTCTATTAATAAAAAAATAAGTGAAATAAATTGGAAACCAGATTTAATAATTGCTTCTTATCACGGAATTCCAAAAAAATATTTTGACAAAGGTGATCCCTACCATTGTTATTGTCACAAAACATCAAGACTGATCTCAGAAAAATTTAAATCAATTGAAATAAAAACTACTTTTCAATCAAGATTTGGACCCCAGGAATGGTTACAACCATATACTGATAAAACTTTAGAAGCTCTACCAAAAGAAGGAAAAAAAAATGTTCTTTTAATATCCCCGGGTTTTTCATCTGACTGTGTTGAAACATTGGAAGAAATTTTAATTCAAGGCAAAGAAAGCTTTATTAATTCTGGAGGAGAAAATTTTGATATGGTTCCATGTCTTAATGATAATGATGATCATATTTTAATGATAAATTCTTTAATCAAAAAAAATATTTAATCAATGAACACATATCTTCTTTTTAAATCTTTACATTTAATAGCTGTTATTTCTTGGATGGCAGGTCTTCTATATTTACCCAGAATATTTGTTTATCATTCAGAAAATATGAATAGAGAAGAAATTTGTACAGTATTTAAAACTATGGAGAGAAAACTTTATAATTATATTATGATGCCAGCAATGATTTTAAGCTGGTTTTTTGGTTTTGTTTTAATTTCACAAGTTGGATTTGAAACTATAGGCACCAAATGGTTACAAATTAAATTAATTTTAGTAATCTTATTGTCCATTTATCATTTTTATTTGGGATCACTTTTGTCTGCTTTTAATAATAACAAAAACACAAAGTCCTCAAAATTTTTTAGATGGCTAAATGAATTTCCAACTTTACTGTTAATTATCATTGTTTTTATTGTTATTTTTAAACCCATCTAGGGTTGAAATTTTACTTAAATAAACTATATTAATCCTATCAATTAAGTCTTTTTTAAAATCCCTAAAAAAATCATGAACATTCAAGAATTAAAACTTAAAACCTCAGAGCAGCTTATTTCACAAGCCGAAGAGCTCGGTATTGAAAATGCTAGCACTCTCAGAAAACAAGAAATACTTTTTGCTATTTTAAAAAAAGTTGCAGAAAAAGAGGAAATAACTGGTGCTGGAGTTCTACAATTACTTCAAGATGGATTTGGTTTTTTAAGAGCAATGGAATCTAATTATTTACCAGGACCAGATGATATTTATGTTAGCCCAAGTCAAATTAGAAGGTTTGGTTTAAGAACTGGAGATACAGTTGAGGGACCTGTTAGGGCCCCAAAAGAAGGCGAAAGATATTTTGCATTATTACAAGTAAGCAAAATTAATTTTGAAGAACCAGACAAATCTAGACACAAAATTGCTTTTGATAATTTAACTCCATTATATCCAGACAAACAATTGGTAATGGAAATCGAAACGTCTAAAACAGAAAAAAAACCAGATCTTACCCCAAGATTAATTGACCTGGTTAGTCCAATTGGAAAGGGTCAAAGGTCCATAATTATATCTCCCCCTAAGGCAGGAAAGACGATGATTTTACAAAGCATAGCAAACTCAATAGCAAAAAATTATCCCGAGTGTTATTTGATAGTGCTCCTAATCGACGAAAGACCTGAAGAGGTTACAGATATGCAAAGAACTGTAAAAGGAGAAGTTATAAGTTCAACTTTTGACGAACCAGCACAACGTCATGTAGCTGTTGCGGAAATGGTTATAGAAAAAGCAAAAAGATTAACAGAACATAAGAAAGATGTAGTCATACTTCTAGACTCTATCACTAGACTTGGTAGAGCTTACAATGCTGTTATTCCAAGCTCAGGTAAGGTTCTTACAGGTGGTGTGGATGCAAATGCATTGCAAAGACCAAAAAGATTTTTTGGTGCAGCCAGAAATATTGAAGAAGGTGGATCGTTAACAATTATATCCACAGCCCTAATTGATACCGGAAGTAGAATGGACGAAGTTATTTTTGAAGAATTTAAAGGCACAGGGAATAGTGAAACCGTACTAGATAGAAAGATTGCAGATAAAAGAATTTATCCAGCTATAGATATAACCAAATCAGGAACAAGAAGAGAAGAGTTATTATTTGATAAAAATGATCTACAAAAAATGAATGTATTAAGAAGAATAATTGCTCCAATGGGAACGATGGATGCTATTGAGTTTATTAGCTCAAAGTTAAAGGATACAAAAAATAATGCAGAGTTTTTTAATTCGATGAACAAACCTGCGTAAGTCTTCAATTTGGAAGAATGAATTTTATCGAAAGAGCAAAAATACTTCAAAATTACTATCGATCAGGAAACTTTAAAAAAGTCATAGAGGGATGTAAAAATTTAAATAAAAAATTTCCTAACAACACTTTCATTTTAAACTTGTCTGGAATGGCATTCCAGGGATTAAATCAACATAAAAAAGCAATTGTTTTATTTGAGTCAGCCCTGAAAGCAGACAATTCAAATATTGCAGCATTAAATAATTTGGCAAATTCATTAAAAAATATAGAGGAATTTGAAAGAGCTGATGAAATTTTTAAAAAGATCATTAAAATTAGTCCTAATTATATTAATGCATATAATAATTATGCAAATTTAAAGATCGCGGTAGATGACACTGAAGAGGCAATAAAGCTTTACAAAAAAGCAATTAAACTATCTCAAAACAATAATGAAAATCCATTAAATATTTTAATTCATTTAGCTAACGCGCTTCAAAGCCTGAATAGAAAAAAAGAATTAACTGAAGTTCTAGAAGAGATTTTTAAAATTGATAAAGACAATATTTTAGCTAATAAAATTTTAACTACAATTTACAAATATACAAAGGCAGATACAAAAACAATCGATCATATTTCTCGGATGGAGAAAATTTATATTAAAAAAGATCTAAATAATTATGATAGAGCAAGAATCTCTTTTGGATTAGGTAAAGCATACGATGATTTAAAAGATACCGAAAAAGCAATAACTTTTTTTTCAAATGGTAACGAAGCTTTTAAAAAAACAATCTCATCAGATGTAAATTTAGATATTAAAATTATGAATAATATTCAAAAAATATTTGAAAAAATAAATTTAAATAAAACACACAGCAATTATTCAAAAAAAAAAATGATATTTATTTGTGGTATGCCAAGATCGGGAACTACTTTGGTTGAACAGATAGTTGCTTCTCACCCCAAAGTATATGGATCAGGTGAATTAAGTTTTTTAACCAATATTATTGGTGAATATTTTTTTAATCAAAACACATCAATAGAAGAAAAAATTTCTGAATATATGGAATTTTCAAGAAATATTATAAATGAAAAATATTTTAATAAATTTTCACTTCATCATATTCAAGAAACAATTATTACTGATAAAGCACCTTTCAACTTTAAATGGATTGGTTTCATTAGATTATTTTTTCCAAATAGTAAAATTATTCACTGCAAAAGAAACCCGCAGGATAATTGTTTGTCGATTTATAAAAATATCTTTTCTTCTTCAAAAATGAATTGGGCTTATGATCAAAAAGATATTGCCAACTATTATAACAGCTATAATTCTATGATGAAATTTTGGTATTCTAAAATACCCGATTTTATTTACACAGCTGAGTATGAAAAAATTGTTTTAGATAAAAAAAATGAAATTAATAATTTATTAAAATTTTGTAATCTTGAATATGATGACAATTGTTTTAATCATCACAAGAATACAAAAACACCAATTAGAACGGTAAGCATTGATCAGGCGCGTCAGCCAATTTATAGCTCTTCAGTCAATGCCGGTAGAAACTATAAGGACCACTTAAAAGAATTGTTTGAAAATTTAGATTAAGTCTTATTATAATCTAATATTAATAATAATTTTTTTATGACAATTTACGCTTTATCAAGTGGACCAGGTATTTCTGGAATTGCAGTTATAAGAATTTCTGGCAAGGAAACCCCTAATGTTATTCAACTTTTAACTGGCAAACCTGTACCCAAACCAAGGGTTGCAACCCTCAGAAAAATCAACAAAATAAACACTTTTGAGCTCATTGATGAGGCAATTATATTGTGGTTTCCCGGGCCTGAGAGCTACACAGGCGAAGATATGGTGGAGATACATGTTCATGGCAGCAAACCAGTAGTAGATGCCCTCCACTCTACTATTTCGGCTATTGATAATTGCAGATTAGCTGAGCCTGGTGAATTTACAAAATTAGCATTTCAAAATGGAAAAATAAACCTTCTCAAAGCCGAAAGTATCGCTGACCTTATATCTGCAGAAACTGAAATTCAAAGACAACAAGCAATCAAAATTATGAATGGTAAATCAGCAGATCAATTTAATTTTTTAAGAGAAAAGCTTTTAAAAATTTTATCATATGTCGAAGCAAAAATTGATTTTCCAGATGAAGATTTACCAAATAATATTTTAGATGAAATTAAAAGTGGTTTAAATGAAGTAATTAAAAAAGTTGAAAAAATTTTAAACGACCAAAAAGTCGGAGAAAGAATTAGAGAAGGTTTCAAGATTGCTATACTTGGACCAACTAACGCTGGAAAATCTAGTCTTATGAATTATTTATCTAAGCGAGATGTTGCAATTGTCTCTGAAATTGCTGGCACCACTAGAGATGTAATTGAAACTCATCTTAACATAGATGGTTATCCGGTCATAATATCTGATACTGCAGGAATACGTGATTCCAAAGATGAAATAGAAAAAAAAGGTATTAAATTATCTCTAGAAAGAGCCGAAGAAGCAGACTTAAAGCTTGTAGTGGTAGAAGCAAAAAACTTAGATTTTACTGAGGTTTTGAAGCGTTTATTAGATGAAAATGCAATTTTAGTCATTAACAAGTCTGATCTTTTAAAAAATGACATTAGTCTAGATATAAAAAAAATAAATCATGTTTTAATTTCAATTAAAGATAATCAAAATATTGATGAATTAATTTTAAAAATAAAAAATCATTTAAAAAATAAATTTATTACAAGCGACGATATTTTGATTACAAGAGAAAGACACAGACAACATCTGCAACAATGTTTAGATCACTTGAAAAATTTTAACCAAAAAAAAGATTTACAGGATTTTGATAAAGCAGCAGAGGACCTAAGATTAGCCTCTAGACACTTAGGTATGATTGTTGGAAAAGTTGATGTAGAGGAGATATTAGGTAGTATTTTCAAAGATTTTTGTATTGGTAAATAATACCTTATTTTCTAAGTTTTCAGAGTATTTTCGCTCACATTTTCGTTAATTTTAATTAATTTACAAAAAATTAACCCTATCTTGTAAATTATTTAATCATCTATAAATTCTGCTCATGAAAAATGATTTATCATTTGACGTAGTAGTAATTGGTGGTGGACATGCGGGTTGTGAAGCCGCAACAGCTTCGGCTCGTCTTGGAGTTAACACTGCCCTATTCACTCACAAAATAGAAACTATTGGTGAGATGTCATGTAACCCTGCAATAGGCGGTTTGGGCAAAGGTCACTTAGTTAGAGAGATAGACGCACTTGATGGTGTAATGGGTGTTGTTGCAGATAAATCGGGTATTCAATTTAGATTATTAAACAGAAGTAGAGGCCCAGCAGTGCGTGGACCTCGAACTCAATCAGATAGATCACTTTACCGAAAATTTATGCAAAAAAAGTTATTAAACTATTGTAATTTAAAGATTTTTTCAGACCCTGTAATAAGGTTTTTTTTCAACAAAAATATTATAAATGGTTTTGAAACAAAAGAAGGTAAAAAGGTATCATGTAACAAGTTAATACTTACGACGGGCACTTTTTTAAATGGTTTGATACATATAGGCGATGAAAGAACACCAGCGGGTAGGTATGATGAAAAACCTTCAACAGGTTTAAGCGAACAATTAGCAAAATACAATTTTAAAATTGGAAGATTAAAAACTGGAACGCCTCCAAGGTTAGATGCAAGAACGATTAATTTTGAAAACCTTGAAGAACAATTTGCAGATGATGATCCTTATTTTTTTTCTTTCTTAACAAAAAAAAATTTAAATAAACAAGTGTCATGTCGAATGACTTATACAAATGAGAAGGTTCATAAAATTATAGAAAAAAATTTATCTAAAAGTGCAATGTATTCGGGTAGCATAAAAGGAGTAGGCCCAAGATATTGCCCATCTATAGAAGATAAGATAGTAAAATTTGCAGACAAAGGTCGTCATCAGATATTTCTGGAGCCAGAAGGGCTTAATGATCACACAATTTATCCAAATGGTATATCTACGTCACTTCCAGCTAAAGTTCAAGAAGAAATATGTAATAATATCAGTGGTTTAGAAAATGTTTCTATCATTAGACCTGGATATGCTATTGAATATGACTATATAGATCCACGTGAACTATTTTTAACACTTGAAACTAAGAAGATAAGAAATCTTTATCTTGCAGGTCAAATTAATGGAACAACAGGATATGAGGAAGCTGCCGCACAAGGCCTTATAGCCGGTATAAACGCTGCTCTATCTGTTAAAAAATTAGAACCTTTTATCCTTGATAGATCTGATGCTTACATTGGAGTAATGATTGATGATTTGGTTACCAAGGGAGTAGCAGAGCCATACCGAATGTTTACTTCAAGAGCAGAATATCGATTAAGTTTAAGAGCGGACAATGCCGATCAAAGATTAACAGCCAAGGGACTAGAAATTGGCTTAATAGGAGATGAAAGAAAAGCGATTTATTTGGATAAATTTGATAAAATTAAACAAATTAATATTAAAATGGCAGAATCCAAAATTTCACCATCTAAAGCCGAAAAATTTGGAATAAAAATCGCAAAAGATGGAATTTTAAGATCTTCAAACGAGATATTAACTCAAAAAAATGTTAATATGAATAAAATTAGAGAAATATGGCCTAATATACCCTTTTTTAACAATGAAATTGACGAGCAACTAGAAATTAACGCACACTATAGAGGGTATTTAAAGAAGCAAAAAGCTGATATTTTAGCATTCAAGAGAGATGAGAACCTAATTATTCCTGATAAGATAAATTATGATGATCTTTCAGGTTTATCTAATGAGGTAAAAGCTAAGTTTAAAAAAATAAAACCAAAAACTATGGGTCAAGCACTTAGAATTGACGGAATAACACCAGCGGCTGTATATATTTTGTTGTCACATGTTAAAAGAAAGTCTATTAAGCATATAGCTTAATGGATCAAGAAATTTTAAATTCTTACTCTAAACTTAATCATCTTAATGTTTCACGTGAAACATTTTTAGATTTTGAAAACTACATATCTTTGATTCTTGAAAAAAATAAAAAAATTAACATAATTAGTCAAAATACAGCATCAAAAAATTCTATAATTGAACGTCATATAATTGATTCAGCGCAAATAATTGATTTTGTTGATTTAAATTCAAATACAACTATAGATTTAGGTTCTGGAGCAGGTTTTCCAGGAATTATAGTGGCAATTATTCTAAAAAATATGAAAAATAAAATGAATGTGCATTTATATGAAAAAAGCTACCATAAAAGCAATTTTTTAAAAGAGATTTCTAAAAAATTAAACTTAAACACAAAAGTTTTTCAAAAAAATATTTTTGAAATAAAAAATTTAGAAACAGGAACAATTATGTCGAGAGCATTTAAACCTATGCCAGTAGTTTTAGAGTTAGTTTATAAAAATTTTATTAAATATAAAAACATAATTTTTTTTATGGGAAAAAGTGGAAAAAAAATTTTTGAAAATTCTAAAAAAAAATGGAAATTAGATTATTTAGAAAAAAAAAGTTTAACGAGCGGAGATTCATTTTTAATAAATATTAAAAAAATTGAAAAAAAAAATTAAATGGATTCTAAAAAAAATTAAATGCAAATTATTTCTGTCATAAATCAAAAGGGTGGGGTGGGGAAAACTACTACAGTCATAAATCTTGCAGCGGGACTATCACAATTGAAAAAAAAAATATTAGTGATTGATCTAGATCCTCAGGGAAATGCGACTACAGGTCTTGGATTATCAAATACGGAAAATTCTAGTGATACAATTTATGGAGTATTGAATGGAACTAGAGAGATCAATCATGTAATCAATAAAACACAGTTTGATGATTTGGATATGATAACATCTAATGTAGATTTATCAGGTTTGGAGGTTGAAACAGCTGATGATAGCAATAGAGCATTTATTTTGAAGAGTAAATTAACCGCTTATTTAAACACTTCTAGAGGATCGTACGATTATATACTAATTGATTGTCCCCCATCACTTAGTTTATTAACCGTAATGGCCCTGGTGAGTTCTAACTCCCTATTGGTGCCTTTGCAGACAGAATTTTTTGCCCTTGAGGGTTTAACACAATTGATGAAAACGATTGAAAGAATAAAAGTAAGTTTAAATCCTGAATTAAAAATAAGAGGAATACTTTTAACGATGTATGACAAAAGAAACAAATTGTCTTCACAAGTTGAAAAAGAAGCTAGAGATTATTTTAGTGAAAAAGTTTACTCAACAGTTATACCACGAAATGTTAGATTGTCAGAAGCGCCTTCTCATGGCATGCCAGTTTTAATTTATGACAAATCTTGTCCAGGGAGCAAGTCATATTTTAATTTCACAGATGAATTTATAAATCAAGAATCAAAAATAGGTACAGCTGCTTAATGGATAAAATTAAAAAAGGTTTAGGAAGAGGCTTGTCATCTTTAATAGGCGAGTCAAAAGTAGAGTCTCGTGCAAATCAGTTACAAATTAGCGATCTTATTCCAAACAAATATCAACCCAGAAAAATATTTGATGAAAATAATTTAGAAGATTTAACTAATTCCATTAAAGAGAGAGGTGTCATTCAACCAATCATTGTTAGAAAATCAAATGACGATAATTCAAAATACGAAATAATAGCTGGAGAGAGAAGGTGGCTTGCAGCTCAAAGAGCAGGTTTAAATGAAGTACCTGTTGTTGTTACTAAAGCTGATGATTTAAAATCTCTTGAGTTTGCAATAGTAGAAAATGTTCAAAGACATGATCTTAATCCACTAGAAGAGGCACAGGGATACAAACGATTGATTGATGAATTCTCATATGATCAAGAAAAAGTGGCAAAATTTATTGGTAAAAGCAGAAGTCATATTGCAAATTGTTTAAGACTTTTAACTTTGCCAAATGAGGTAATCGAATTAATCGAAGCTCAAAAACTGACAGCTGGTCATGCTAAAATTTTGGTTGGGCTTGAAAACGCTATTTTTATAGCAAATAAAATTATAGAAAAAAAGTTTTCTGTAAGACAAGCTGAAAATTATGTCAAAATTTTTAAATTAAACAAAAAGCAGAAATTGAACCTAAAAGATGCAAATATTAGCGATTTAGAAAATACTTTAACAAGTAAGATCGGTCTTAACGTACTTATTAAAAATAACAAAAAGAATAAAGGCAGTATAACTTTTTATTATAAAGAAATTGATCAATTAAACAAAATAATTGAGTTGATTAAATCAAATTATTAGAATTTTCTAAATTTTCTAAAATAAAATTATTTAAAATTTTGTCGGAAGCTTGTAAGTTTTTTTTGATTATGAGTTCTAGATAATTTATTTTTTTAATTAAAAATTTTATATCCGATAAGCTTTTTACTTTTAACTGTTGTTTTACTATCTCTTTTTCTTTCCAAAATATAGGCGGCTTTGTTGAAGATAAAACCTGTTCAATATTCTTATTTTTTTCTAAATCAATCTTTAATTTTTTTAGTCTTTTTAACTTGCTCAAGAAAGTCCTTAAAATTAGAATGTTTTCTTCTGTATTTAAATTATTTTCATTTAATATATTAATTGTTTTTTTAGAATTTTTTGACAGATTTTGATCTACAAGCTCAGAAATGTTATAGTTTTCGGTCAAGTTTGTTAGTTTTAAAACGTCGTCTAAACTAATTTTATTATTATCTTTGGCATAAGTTAGGATTTTTTCTAACTCATTATTAATATTAACTCTATTCCCTCTTGATCTTTCAATAATCAAATTAATAACTTCATTAGACACATTAATTTTTTTATCTCTAAAAATTTTATTTATTATCAATAATAGTGATTGATAATTATCTTCATAAAATGCTGTAATTACTGTGGATTTATTTTTTTCAAAATAACTTCTAAGCTTAGATTTTTTTTCAAGGGCTTCAGCTTTGATGATTACTTTTAAATCTGTTATTTTACTCTCAACCAATTCTTGGATGGCAGTTAAAATCTTATTTGATGCGCGATTAATAATAATAAATTTTTCATCATCAAAGAACGATTTATTAAAAACCATTTCTCTAAACTCATTAATATTGTTTAGAATTTCTGTTTCTTCATAGTTTATTATGTTTTTTGGAAATGTCGGTTTGAAAATTTTGTTGATGGTCTCTTCAATTAAGCCTGAATTTGGCCCATAAAATAAATAATAATTTATATTTTGTATTTTAAAAGATTTTAATTCACTCGATTTAATTAACATCAAATCTAGACAGTTGAAATAATAACTTAGAGGTCATAGTTCGAGCTATATTTTTTTTTATATTATCCTCATATTCTTTCTCTTGAAATTCGTCACTGAAGTTTTCCATTTTGAAAGATTCGTTGATATTAATTGTTTTACTAAAATTATTTGATTTAATTATAAATTTTGCAACTGACGATAAATTATATTCTTCTATTTCACCAGTGCTATCTTTACTAGCAATCGTTTTTTTATAACTAATATTTGCATCAATTATATATTCTGGTCCATCTTTTTTTTCAAAATAGTTGTTTAAATTTAATTTCAAATAATTTGCAAGATCTTTATCTGACTCAGTGAATTCAACACTTTTAATATAAAAATTTACTTTTTGGTTTTTTGAATACATCGGAGTGTACCCACAACTTTGTGTAAAAAGTAAAATTAAAAATATTGTGCAAATTTTTTTCATTAATAATTTGTATTATACAATTATATTAATTAGTTTATTAGGAATAAATATTATTTTTTTTATTTTAGAATCTTCAGGTATATACTTTGATAATTTTGTGTCTTTTTTAATTAAATTAACTAAATCATTTTCAGATAGATTGCTTGCATCTTCTATTAGCTGTCTAGTTTTGCCATTGATTTGTATTACATATTTAATAGTATCTTTAACCAAGCTTCTAGTATCAATTTCAGGCCATTTTACATTTTTAGTAAGATTTAATAATTTTAAACACTCGTTAGCAAAGTGAGGAATAATGGGCAGCATTGTTATTAAAATTTTTGAGTAATTATCTTTTAGGTTTGAGGAAGAATAATTTTGAAAGTTTATTTTAGAATATAAAGCATATATCTCATGAAAGTTAGCTACTATTTTGTTATATCTAAAATTATCTAAATTTTTTTCAACATTGTAAATAAATTCATTGGTAGTTTTTGTAAGATCATTATTCAAATTTTCGGATCTATCTAATTGAATTTCTTTTATTATTTTATTATGTAGGCCCCATAATTTTTGTATAAATTTATATGAAGCTTCAATTCCCTCATCAGACCACTGCACATCTTTTTCTGGCGGGCTATCAGAAATAATAAAAAATCTAGCAGCATCAGCACCAAAATTTTCTATAATTTTTTCAGGATCAATTGTATTTTTTTTTGACTTTGACATCGACTCTGATGGTCCAACAATTACTTTTTGCTTTTTGTTTTTATTTAAATATTTTTCCCCATCAATTGTGATAATTTCATCAGGGCTAACCCAATTATTATTTTCATCCTTATAAGTTTCGTGGCACACCATACCTTGAGTAAATAAGCCATCAAAGGGCTCGGTTATGTTAAAATTTTTATTCTGATAAGACAAAGCATTCATAAAAAACCTAGAATATAGCAAATGTAATATAGCATGTTCCACACCACCAATATATTGGTCTACAGGCATCCAGTATTTCACGCTTTCATTATCGTAACCGTAATCAGTCTTTTTTGGAGAGCAGAATCGCAAAAAATACCAAGAAGAGTCGACAAAAGTATCAAGTGTGTCCGTCTCTCTGATTAGTTTTTTGCCGTCTATAGTTATATTTTTCCAATCATTATTTTCATTTAAGGGATTGCCCGAAGTCTTAAATTTATCAATTTTTGGCAGTTCAACTGGCAGCATTTCTTTTGGAATTTTAACTGGATTATTATTTTCATCATAAGCAATCGGAATAGGACAGCCCCAGTATCGCTGTCTAGATATGCCCCAATCTTTTAATCTGTAATTGATTTTTTTTTCCCCCAAATTTTTTTTTTCTAAATACTCTATTGTTTTAGCAATAGACTCTTCTGGGCATTTATAACCATTTAAAAAAGAGGAATTAATAATAAAACCACTTTCAGTATATGCCTTATCTGAAACTGTAAATTCTTGATTTTCTTTTTTTGGTGTTACAACAGTTTTAATTTTTAATTTATATTTTGTTGCAAAATCAAAATCTCTTTGATCATGAGCTGGACAGCCAAAAACAGCTCCTAAGCCGTAGTCCATTAAAACAAAGTTTGCAAAATAAACTGGAACTTTATTTGAGGGATCTAAAGGATTTATTGCTAAAAGATCAGTTTTAAAGCCAATTTTTTCAGCACTTGCTAAAGATTCTTCTGTTGTTCCAGTTTTTGAACATTCTTTTTTAAATTTTATAAAGTCTTCATTATTTTTATATAATTCTGAAATAGGATGGTCTGCAGATATTGCAATAAAAGACATTCCAAATAGCGTATCTGGGCGTGTAGTGTAGCATTTAATCTCGCTAACATCGTTTGAGCCTTGTACTTGAAATTTTATTTCACAACCAAAAGATTTTCCAATCCAATTTTTTTGCATTATTTTTACTTTGTTTGGCCATTTTTCAAGCTGATCTAAGTTGTTAAGTAAATCATTTGAAAATTTTGTAATATTAAAAAACCATTGATTAAGTTTTTTTCTCTCTACTAATGCTCCCGATCTCCAACCCTTACCATCAACAACCTGTTCATTTGCAAGAACTGTTTGATCCACTGGATCCCAATTTACATAACTTTCTTTTCTATAAACCAAACCTTTGTCATATAACTCAAGAAAAAATTCTTGTTGATGCTTGTAATAATCGGCAGAGCATGTTGAAATTTCTCTATCCCAATCAATTGATAAACCTAATTTTTTAAGTTGGGTTTTCATGTTGTCTATATTTTTCTCTGTCCAAGTTTTTGGATCTAAATTATTTTGTCTTGCAGCATTTTCAGCTGGCATCCCAAAAGAGTCCCACCCCATAGGATGTAAAACGTTAAAACCTTTTAAAGTCTTGTATCTTGCCAAAATATCTCCAATGGTATAATTTCTAACATGTCCCATGTGAATTCTACCAGATGGATAGGGGAACATTTCAA
>Ga0255743_10002432_pt1 | contig 15395 bp, 13 predicted proteins | sample 101ome_19_FD_179950 | JGI IMG/M metagenome (GOLD analysis project Ga0255743, IMG submission 179950) | Coastal salt marsh microbial communities from the Groves Creek Marsh, Skidaway Island, Georgia - 101405AT metaG (version 2) | ecosystem: Environmental > Aquatic > Marine > Intertidal zone >... | reverse complement strand
AAATAGGAAGCAAACCAACTTTTTCTTTTTCATTCAATATATACGCTGCAATTTTGGGTCCAATTTGGTTTGGAATGAGAAATATTTGGAATTGGGCTTTAACTTTTTTAATTATTGAAACCTTTTCAGTGGTTCAGATTGTAAGAGGTCTATTTGGAAATATTACAAAAGACGCTGTTCAAAAAATTGAACAAGTTCAATCTACTATTGCTTTTAGAAATAAACAATTAGAAGCAGCGATTACAAACAATCCTGACAAAGTCGAAGTTTATAAACGAAATATAAAGTCTTTAGAAGATGCTATGCAAGGATATATTGATGAAGTTAGTAGAATTGAAGCGTCAGCTATTTGGATAACCGTTTTTGGAATTGCTTTGCTAATTGTAATTAAGATTATTCAAGGAGTGCTTGCAAATTCAAAATTAGAAAAAAGATATTCTGAATGGTTGTCTGACAAAACAATAAGTCCAGGAATGCAAACTAAAAATTATATTTTAAGTACTGTTTTTGCATCAGTAATAATGTTCTTTTCAGTAGTTCATTATAGTTTTCCTGGCCTAATAAATATAATGAATGAATTTCCAACACACCCGGATATTCGACTAACTTCAATTGCATGGGTTGAAACAGTTTTTAATTATGCTGTTTTAAAGGGTGATGCTTTATTTACTGCTATTACAATTGGGATAAGATCAGTTTTAGATTTCTTAGAATTATTGTTTGTTAAAACTCCATGGATAGTAATTATTACTACAATTGTAACTTTAACAGGATTATCAGCAGGACCTAGAGCTGCAATTTATTCAGCAGGATTTTTAAGTTATATGGGTTTTTTAGGTTTTTGGGTTAAAGCAATGACAACACTTGCTTTACTTGGAACAGCTGCAATTTTAAGTATTGCAATTGGTATACCTCTTGGAATTTTTTGTGCTAGACGTCAAAGATTTTATTCAATGATAAGACCTATTATGGATTTCATGCAAACGATGCCAGCTTTTGTATTCATGATCCCAGTCATTGCTTTTTTTGGAACTGGAAAAGTTGCAGCAGTTATTATTACTATGATTTTTGGAGGCACTCCAGTTGTGAGATTAACTGTGCTTGGCCTAAGAGGAGTTCCAGAAACTATTCGAGAAGCTGCAATAGCTTATGGTGCAAGTAAATGGTATTTACTTAGAAAGGTAGATCTGCCTTTAGCTACTCCATCAATATTGGCAGGCGTTAACCAAACAGTAATGTTAAGTTTAGCAATGGTAGTTGTTGCATCTCTAATTGGAGCAAAAGGACTAGGTCAAGATGTATTGGAGGCTCTACAGTATGCAAATGTAGGCCAAGGTATACTTGCAGGTGTTGCAATATTATTTGTAGCGTTAATTTTAGATAGGGTTGTTCAAGGTAAAAAAAGAGTTTAATAAAACTTAATGGAATTTTTACTATTAGGTTTTTTTACAGGACTAAGTTTAATACTAGCTATAGGTGCTCAAAATATATTTGTTATAGAACAAGGTTTAAGAAAACAACATATATTTTTAGTTTGTTTAATTTGTTCTTTATCTGATTTAATTTTAATATTTTTAGGAATATTCTTATTTCACTATTTTGTTCAATATTTTAATTCAATGATTGAATTAATATTTAACATTTTGTTAATAATTTTTTTACTTCATTTTATTTATTCAAAAATAAAAATTTATAACTCGAGTATAAATTTTAATAGTGACACTAAAAATATCTCAACATTAAATATTTTATTAAAAACTCTTGGATTTACTTATCTAAATCCTCATGTTTATTCAGATACAGTTTTTTTTCTTGGAAATTTTTCAAAAAATTTTTTAGTAAATGACAAGATCATATTTGGGATAGGAGCATCAGTTGCTTCTTTTTTATTTTTCTTTTTAATAGGATATTTATCTAAATTTTTATCAAAGTACGCTCAAAGACAAAATATTTGGAAAACAATAAACTTATTTATTATTGTTTTTATGAGTGCTTTAACAGTTTTTATATTTCTTAATCTATTTTAGACGTTACAAGCCATATCTTGCCCACAACACAATGGTGATTTTATTTTACCGTGGTCAGAGGGACATTTTGATATTTGAACTTCACTTCCATCATCAAGTTTAAGCATGTCATTTACAAGAGGCTCATTACATTTTCCGCAAGTAGCATTAACTGACATTCCACATTTTGAACATTCGTAAGTTGCCATATGATTCTCCTTTTTATTGACTATACCCGTATTTCTTTAATCTTACATCCCCAGTTCTTGCATGTGCTTCCATTCCCTCATATCTAGAAATTCTAGCAGCTGCAGCACCAACTAATTCAGTAGATTCTTTAGTCATTCTTTGAAAACTTAATGTTTTAACAAACTTACCCACAAAAAGACCACCAGTATATCTTCCTGCACCTTTCGTTGGTAATATATGGTTTGTTCCAGAGCATTTGTCACCATAAGCAACTGTTGTTTCTTCACCAATAAATAAAGAACCGTAGTTTGTTAATCTTTCGTGAAACCACTGTAAGTTTTCAGTTTGAACTTCTAAGTGCTCTGGTGCGTACTCGTCACTAATCTTAACCATTTCTTCGTCAGTATCACAAAGAATTACCTCTCCATAATCCCTCCATGCTGCATCAGCATTTGTTCTTGGAACTTCTGGAAGTTCTGCGATTAATTCAGGTACTCTTTTCATAACTTTTTCAGCAAGATCTTTACTTGTTGTGTACAACCAACAAGGTGAATTATATCCATGCTCAGCTTGGCCAACTAAGTCAACAGCTACAATCTCAGGATCAGCTTTAGCGTCCGCAATAATTCCAATTTCTGTAGGACCTGCAAATAAATCAATTCCAACTTTACCAAACAAAATTCTTTTAGCTTCCGCAACAAATTGATTGCCAGGACCAACAATAATATCAGCTGGTGGATTATTAAATAAACCATTTGTCATTGCAGCAATCGCTGGAACTCCACCTAAATTTAAGATTACATCAGCTCCACATAAATCAGCAGTATAAACAATTGTTGGATGAGCTCCCACACCTTCTTTTGGAGGACTACAAGCAATTACATTTTTAACACCTGCTACTTTTGCAGTTGTAACACTCATGACAGCAGATGCTATATGAGCATATCTCCCACCAGGTACATAACAGCCAGCAGTGTTTACTGGAACAAGCTTTTGTCCAGCAAATAATCCTTCTGACAATTCTACTTCAAAATCTTGACCGTAGTTTTTTAATTGAGCTTCAGCAAATTTTCTAACTCTATCGTATGAAAATTGGACGTCATCTTTAGTTTTTTGATCAAGTGTTTTTTTGATTTCTTCAATTCTCTCTTTGGAAACAATAATATCACCATCATATTTATCAAATTTTTTAGTTAAATCGATACAGCCTTGTTCTTTAGTAGTTTCAATATCTTTTAAAAGATCCTGAACTATCCCAGTTGTTTTTGTGTCATCTGTAGATGATGTTTTAGGTGATTTTTTTAAATATTGTATTGCCATTGATTGTGTCCTTTATTTTAAGAAGACTTTAATAAAGTATATAGCGTTTTATTTCAATGTTTTAAAAGTAAAGTCTGTAACCAATATTAACACTTACGGCACATAAAATAATAACTAAAAAATATAAACTTATATAATCAAAAGGCTTCATGGGTTTAATTTAGAATTAATCTAAAGCAACTACCGCTGCTGCAATAGAGGCTAATCTTGCTTGAGCTTCATCAGATCTACTTGTAATTACCACTGGAACTTTTCCACCAACGACAACTCCTGCAGCACACGCTCCCATAAAATAAATCATCATTTTAACTAATCCATTTCCAGTTTCTACACTTGGAACTAATAATACATCTGCTTCACCAGCAACTATGTTTTTAATTCCTTTTATAGCTGCAGATTTTTTTGAAATACTATTATCAAATGCAAGTGGTCCAAAAACATCAGCTTCTAAATTTTCATCTTTTGCTAATTTTGTTAATTCAGCTGCATCTAAAGAACTTGGAACACTTTCTAGAACTTCTTCAGTTGCTGATAAAACAGCTACTTTTGGTCTAGAAATTCCTATTCTATTTGAAAAATTTATTACATTTTTTAGAATATGCATTTTAGTTTTGACATTAGGCAAAACATTTAACGCACCGTCAGTGATGATTAAAGGTTTGTCATCTTTTGCAACTGTCATATGCCAGATGTGACTTAATCTTGTTTTGCCTAGCAAGTTATATTCTCGTTTTAAAACTTCTTTCATCAAGACATCTGTATGAATATGACCTTTGACAATTATTTTTATTTTACCTTTGCTTGCAAGTTGTGCTGCTATTTTGGCTGTATTATTTTCAACAGGCTCATCAATAATTTCAAAATTTGAAATGTCCCATTTTAAATCTTCAGCACATTTTAGAATTTCTTTTTTGTCACCAATAAAAATAGGTTCAATTAAATTTTCTGCTACCGCATCTTGAACAGAAAGCATGGGTAATGGTTTTCCAGCATTCACAACTGCAACTTTTACACCTTTTTTTTCTTGAGCTTTATCTAACAGGTTATTTGGGCAGACTATTTCTTTATTTGAAAGCATAAACAATGATTATAATTAAATTTTAAAATGTATATAGTAGATTTTATTATTTTTGATATTAAATGATTAAAGAATTCAACATTAATTTTACTAAAAAAGAAATATCTTTAATTTATCAGAAAGTAAAAGACTATCCTTGGGACTCTATTTCTAATTTAAATAAATGGGATCATGGAACCAATAAAAAATATCTAAAAGAATTATGTAAATATTGGGTTTCAGATTTTGATTGGAAAAAACAACAAACAAAACTTAATAAATTTTCAAATTTTACCACAACTGTAGATGGAGATAAAATTCATTTCATAAAAGAACAAGGAAGTAGTCCAAATTCTGTTCCTTTATTATTAATGCATGGATGGCCAGGTTCTATAGTTGAGTTTTTAGATATTATAGAAAAACTTGCCCATCCTGAAAAATTTGGAGGGGATAAAAAAAACTCATTTGATGTAATAGTTCCTTCTTTACCTGGATTTGGTTTTTCTAATAATCTGGCTAAACCAATTGGTCCAAGAAAAATGGCTAAAATATTTAATAAACTTATGACAAAAAATCTTAAGTATAAAGAATACATTGCTCAAGGTGGGGATTGGGGTGCAACAATTGCTAATTGGCTTGGTTATGATCATTCAAAGTTTTGTAAAGCAATTCATATAAATTGTCTGACTATGCGCCATCCAGAAGGCCCACAATCTTCTGAAGAAAAAAAATGGCAAAAAAGATTTGATAAAGATCAAATTATGGAGGATGGGTACAGAACACAACAAGCAACTAAACCGCAAACATTAAGTTATGGATTAATGGATAGTCCAGTTGGAATAGCTGCTTGGATAATGGAGAAGATATATTCTTGGTCTGATCTTAAGAATGGCAAAATTGAGAGTATTTATTCTAAAGATCAGCTATTAACAAATATTATGGTTTATATTTTAACAAAAACCTTTGCTTCATCGACATGGATTTATTACGGAAGAAGAGAAGAAGGGGGCAGATTTTTTCCACAAAATTTTAAAAAGATAAAAATTCCAACAGCTGTAGCAAAATTTCCTGCTGAAATGTCTGAGTGGCCACCAAGATCTTATGTAGAAAGAATTTTTAATATTAAACAATGGTCAGAAATGCCAGTAGGTGGTCATTTTGCTGCTTGGGAAAAACCAGATTTACTCGTGAATGATATTATAAAATTCTTAAGAAGTTTAAGATATGATCCATACGATGAAAGAGGTGGTCAGTTTAGTCATTTAAAATTTTGATATCTTTTTCATCAATACTTAAAAATACCTCTTCACCAACTTTAAATATGTCAGTTGTATCTCCTGAAACAACATATAATTCTCCAATTTTAGAGCTTAAAATATATTGATAACTGCTACCAACAAAAGAAGCACTCTTTACCGTTGCATGAATACAATTTTCATTTTTAGTTCTGTTAATTTTTATTTTTTCAGGTCTTAAAGCTAGAGAAGCTTTGTCACTTAAATCTTTATTGATTTCAATTTTCACATTCATTTCAGCTAATTTTAATTCATAAATATTAGATTGTTTATCAACTATGTCTGCTGTGACGTCATTTGCATCCCCAATAAAATTAGCAACAAATTTATTTTTTGGAAAGTTATAAAGATCTTTCGGACTACCTTCTTGCGCAATTACTGCTTTATTCATTACAATTACTTTATCAGAAATTGCTAGAGCTTCTTCTTGGTCATGAGTAACATAAATTGTGGTTACACCAAGTTTTTGTTGAATTTCTCTAATATCTTCTCGAACCTGTCTTCTTAGTTTAGCATCTAAGTTTGAAAGAGGTTCGTCAAATAATAATACCTTAGGTTTTAAAACAATAGCTCTAGCTACAGCAACACGTTGTTGCTGTCCTCCGGATAGTTCAGAAGGCATTCTATTTTCATAACCTTCTAAATTTACTAATTTTAATGTTTCTAGAGCTTTTTCAATATATTCCTCTTTATTTACATTGATCATCTTTAGTCCATATGAAACATTTTCAATTACGCTCATGTGCGGAAATAATGCATAAGATTGAAATACCATTGAAACATCCCTGTCAGTTGCTGGTAGCAATGTAACATCCTCATTATCAACTAAAATTTTTCCACTTGTGGCTCTTTCAAGTCCCGCAATAATTCTTAAAGATGTAGTTTTTCCACATCCAGATGGACCAAGTAAGGTTGTTAAAGTTCCGGCTTCAAAATTACAACTTACGTTGTCAACAGCGACAGTTTCATTAAATTTTTTGGTTATATTTTCAAATTTAACTTCAGCTTTTTTCATTATCCTAAGTTTCCTTGTAAAATTCCAACAGACTGGTCTCTTCTACCTAATTTTCGTTTTCCAATTATTAATTGCATTAACGTAATTGTTAATAACATAACAACAATTAAAGCTGATGAATATACTATTGCAAGTCCATAGTCATTATTTTCTAATCTTCCTAAAATATATGATACTGCCAAGTCATAATTAGCACTTACAAGGAAAATAACAGCACTAATTGCTGTCATAGCTCTTACGAAGCTAAAAACTAATGATGCCGTAATTGCAGGTTTAAGCAATGGAAGAATTACATTTCTAAATGTTTGAGAACTGGAAGCATTTAAAGTGGAGGAAGCTTCATCTAAATGGGGATCAAGCTGGTTCATTGCAGCTATTCCAGCCCTTACTCCAACAGGCATATTTCTAAATACAAAAGCAATTACCAAAATAATCCCTGTTCCAGTTAACTCAAGAGGAGGAACATTAAAAGCAAATACATAGCTTACCCCGATAACACTTCCAGGAATTGCAAAGCTTAACATCGTGCCAAATTCAAAAGCATTTTTTCCCTTGAATTTATGTCTTGTTAGTAGATAGGCAGTTAAAATTCCTATCGCTGCAGTTGGAAAAGCTGAAATTATTGCTATTGCAAATGTTGTATTAAACGAATTCCATGCTGTGCCCGTCCACAACAAGCCTCTTTCTTTGACCCAATCAATACTAAATGCTTCTATATAATGTTTTAAGGTAAAACTGTGATCAACACCCCACATTTCAACAAATCCTCCAAACATAATCATTACATAAATTATAAAAGTAATGGATGCCCAAGGAAGTACAGTTGAATAAATCATCCATTTTGCTTTATTAGGAAGCTCAGGATGAACTCCGCTGTCACCTTTTCCAGAAATTGATATATATGATTTTTTTCCTAACCATTGATTTTGAAGATAAAATACTACTAGTACAACAGATAATAAAATCATTGCTAATATCGCAGCTTTAGTCTCATCATATTGTGCACCAACAATAGCAAAAAATATTTCTGTAGATAAAACATCATATTCGGCCCCAAGCACTAAAGGGTTACCAAAGTCTGCTAAACTTTCAATAAAGCCAAGTAAAAATGCATTGGCTATTCCAGGCCTCATTAATGGTAAGGTAACAGTTTTAAAAACTTGCCACTTAGAAGCTCTTAATGTCTGAGACGCCTCTTCCATTGAAGGACTGACGCTTTCAACAACCCCAATTAAAACTAAGAATGCAATGGGGGTGAAGGCAAGTGTTTGAGCAAACCATATCCCCGGCAATCCATAAATCCATCTAGAAGGCTCAATATCAAAACCCCATTCAAGAAAACTACTTACTACACCAGTTCTTCCAAATAAAATTATTATAGCTAAACCAATTACAAACGGTGGAGTGATTATAGGTAGAACAGATAATATTCTAATTATTTTTTTAAATCTAAAACTGGTTCTTGCAACTAACAATGCAAAAGCTAGCCCCAAAACAGTTGATGAAAATGCTGTTAGAGTTCCCATAGTAACTGTGTTCCAAAAAACTCCACAAGCATAATCACTATAAAGACAGTCTAATCCCCAAATTCCTTTATTAAATATTTTGTCTGAGAAATTACTTATTTCATATCCACCTTCAGTTCCCTTAAAGGCTACTGTAAACATTCTAAAAATTGGAAAAAAAACAAAAGTTGATACTAAAATTATGATGCTTCCAATGCTTCCAACAATAAAATTATCACCATTAAGCCATCCACGAGAAGAAAGACCATGAGTAATATAAAATATAAAAGTACAACAAGTTAAAACTGCACCAGATCCAATTCCAAATTGATTTTCAACATCACCAAAAATTGATTGAAAAATCTCAAAATTCCACCCTCTTATTCCAATAGAAAATCCTTGGAGAAAAAAATAAAAAAAACCTAATAACCCTGAATATAAGAAAATCTTTGAATAAAGTGGATTGTTTTGATTTAATTTAAGAGTGGTTAAAGGGAATAATAGAGGAACCACTAAAGGTAAAAGCCAATACTTGCTGTTTATAAATACTTGGGGTAGGGCTGAACCGTAATCTTCTAAAGAATATTCTTTTATCCAATTAATAGAGAAAAACCCGTCACCTGTTACATACCAAGGAAAGATTAGGAAACCCAATCCTCCTATGAGCATCCAACAGATAACGAGTCCTCTCATTAATTCCTAAGTATTATCTAGGAATTACAGATACGTCATTATCCCATTTGGATAACAGACCTGCTCTTTTAGTCTTGTCTCCATAAACTTTAAAATTGTAATCAATTAAGTTTATAGTTGATAAGTCTGGAGCATCAGGATCGGCTTTTGCCTTAGTATTAGAGGGCACTTGCAAAGATTTTCCTGAAGTGAAAACCATAGTTTGTATGGCAGGACTTAAAGCCCAGTCATAAAACTTTTTAGCTTCTTTCATATTTCTTGCACCTGCAATAATACTCATAGATCCAACTTCATAACCAGTTCCTTCTTCAGGAGATACAGTTACAACAGGCAAACCTTTTTTAGTTTGTTTCACACCATCATGCTGGAAACAAATACCAATTAAGTTTTCACCTCTACCAGTTGCTTTAATTGGAGCAGAACCAGATTTAGTGTAAGTATTGATATTCATATGAAGAGCTTTCATATAATCCCAACCTTTTTCTTCACCAAAAATCTGAATAATAGTTGCTAATGTTGTGTAAGCTGTTCCTGATGAATTTGGATTAGCTATTTGGATTTCACCTTTATAAATAGGTTTAGTTAAATCCATCCAAGATTTTGGAGCGGGTAAACCTTTTTTTGCTAAAAGTTCTTTATTGTATCCAAAACCTAATGCACCAACATAAATACCAACAGATTTATAATTTGCATTTACTGCTTGGTTTTGAGCTGCTGGTAATAAATCATTAAAATGTTTTGATTTATATTCTGCAGTCAAATTTTCTTGAGCAGCTGTAAGGTGTGGATCACCAGTTCCACCAAACCAAACATCTCCTTTTGGATTTGATGACTCTGCTTTAATTTTTGCAAAAGTTTCACCACTACTTGCTCTTGTCATTGCAACTTTAGTGCCTGTTTCTTTTTCATAAGCTTGCTCTAGCATTTCACAAACATCAATTTCAACACTACAATATAAAGTAAGTTTCGCAGCTGAAGCTTTGTTTGTTAACCCGAACAATGTAAATAAAAGAACCAAAGCAATAGAAGCTAGTTTCATTATATTTTTCATTATTTCCTCTCTAATGTTTATATTAATTTTTGAAGGTTATTATAAATCAGTCTGATTTGTCACCATTTATTTAAAAGTTATGAAGTACGATACAATTAGTGGTTTAATTCAGTTTGATATTTTTTAATGTAATCAATATAGTTAATATTAGATAACCAAATACAATATGGAAATAGTAACTAAAATTGCACCAATTTGTTTAGCATTAATTATGCTAGGACTTGGACTAGGTTTATCGGTAAAAGATTTTGTAAGAATATTAAGAGTACCTAAAGATTTTTTCGTTGGTTTTTTTTCACAATTAGTAATTTTACCTATTGTTGCTTTAGGAGTGGCTTTAATACTCAATTTACCTACACCAATTGCCATAGGTTTGATGATAATTGCAGCAGCACCAGGTGGTGTTACTTCAAATGTATTAACGAAATTTGCTAACGGAGATGTTGCTTTATCGATATCATTAACTGCAATTACAAGTTTATTAAGCATTATATCCGTTCCATTTATCGTGATAAATTCAGCTAATTTTTTTGGTGTTGCTGTTACTTCAGATATTTCAATGACCGGAATTGCTTTAAAGATGGCATTGGTTGTAACGGTTCCAGTTATTATTGGGATGATTATCAGAGGTTTGGCTGAAAATTTTATTTCATCTAAAATTAATATTGTTAATAAAATAACTGGTTGGTTATTTATAATTGTCTTTGCTGCAATTTGGATTGAAGAAAAAGACAATATTTTTGATTATCTCGTTCAAGCAGGTTTAGCTGTTTTAATTTTAAATATATCAATGATGATAATAGCATTTTTTATTGCTAAAAAGTTTGTATCTGGTGTGGCTCAACAAAAATGTATTGCATTAGAGTGCGGTTTACAAAATGGAACTCTAGCTGTGTTTGTTGCAACATTAATTTTTGATGATATAGCCTACGTTGTTCCTACCGCTGCTTATGCACTAACAATGTATATAACTGGTTTTATATTTATTTATATCTTAAGAAAATCTAATTAAGAATTAATAACTTTAATTTGATTAAACAATCTGTAGATAAAATTACTTAAACTTAACATATTTTGATCTTGTAAATTTTTAGTCTTTTTAAAAGTACTATCTTTGGCATCTAAAGAAATTAATTTTTTATCATTTATAGTTAAAAATTTTTTATCTATTAACCATTTTAGTTTTCTCACAACTGTAGGTCTTGGAATACCTGTTATATCAGCAATAGACATTGCATTAACACCTTTAGTATCTGATCCCATAATTTCTTCTCTATATGATTTGATACTTAATTTGGAAGGTTTAAAGTTTTTATTTTCAGTTGCGTTCAATACTACAAGCATAGCAATAGTTAAAGTTTCTAAATCTGGCATTTCTTGCCTCCATCTATTTAAATAAATGAAGAGAAATTTATTCAATTGGTATAAGCAAAAAGAAAAATTCTTTTTAATTGACTTATTAATTTCCTCTAATTGAAAAATATTATCGATTACTTTTTCTTCTTTTAATATTTGACTAAATTCATTTAATAAAATGGTAAGTTCTTTAAGTGTGTCTGTTGCTTTGGCATTAAGAAATGCTGATCTATCAACAAATATTTTTTTACCAATTTTCTTGATTGCTCCTTTTTTTTGTAGATCTAAAACTTTTCTTCTTACACTTTCCTTGGGTATCTTTAAATCATTTGAAATATCTGAAATATTAATTTTTTCAATTTCAAGAGTTCTTTCTTTATAAAAAGTCTCGTAATCAATTACGAGACCATTTTTTCTGTAAAATATTAAATTTTTATGGATCAGATAAATAATGATTATAAATTTATCAATATCATTGTAACGTTTATAAGCCCTAATAAGCCAATTACTCATGAAAGAATAATAATAGGATGATAATAAAGCAAATTTTTTTTGAATTATTTTATTAATAATTTTTTCATCAATTTGAGCTGATATAGCGGGTAACGATTTCATATAATTAAAAAACCCAATTTGAACAATAAAAATATACGAGTCAACCCATTTTGGACATCGGCAGTATATCCTTTTTCATCTAAGCGTGATTAATTGTATCAATGAGTACTGAAAGCTTAAATAGAACATCTAGTGATATTGAGACCCCTAATATTAATATAGATGTTCTAAATCAAAATAATAGTCAAAGTAAAAGATCTAAAAAATTATGCATTCATACTCTAAATAAAAGACTCATTAGCTCTAAGAAAAAAGAAAAGTTTAAAAATTTAGTTATAGTTTCTTCAGTTTTATTATCGGTTGGAGTTATGAGTTTTATTATAACTTAAAAATTTTTTAAATATTCTAGATCTTTTTTAATAACTTCTGTAATTGTAATTTCTTTTTTTAGATTTTGTCTATATCGATTAAACTTATTTTGTCCTGGATACATTATTTCTTTAACACCTTTAATTTTTGGAAGTTTTTTTATTGTTTTAATATTATCTTTTATTCTTTGATTATAATTTTTTTGAAATAGATTTGCTTTAAAGGTAATAAACAAATGACCAATATTTTGTGGTCCTGAAAAATCATCAAATGGATCTTTAACTCTTCCTGCGTGATTTCCGCCTGTTAATACACCACTTAAAATATCAACCATCCAAGCAAGACCTGATCCTCTAAAACCTGCTATGGGTAATTGAACTCCAGCTAAAGCTTTTTTTGCATCTGTTGTTGGATTACCTGATTTATCTAATGCAACACCTTCTGGAATTGTTTGATTATTTCTTGCGGCCACTCTAATTTTTCCTCTATTGATCATAGAGATAGAGGTATCTAAAATAAAAGGAACTTTAGATCCAGTTGGGGTTCCAAAACAAACAGGATTTGTCCCAAATAAACTTTTTAGCGCACCATGGGGCGCCACAGCTGGTGGAGCATTAGTATAAATCATTGCTATTAAATTTTTCTTAACTGCTTGTTCAGCGTAATAACCTGATAATCCATAATGACCACTATTTTTAACAGCAACCATTCCAATACCAGTTTTTTGTGCATGTTTAATAGCTGTTTTAATTCCAAGATCTGCAGCCACAAAACCAATACTGTTATTTGCATCAATGTGAGAAATAGATTGAGAAATTTTTTTAATTTTAATTTTAGGTTTTGGATTAATTACTTTTTTTGAAATACGATCACAGTACATTTTAAGTCGAGATAGACCGTGTCCATAGGCTCCAACTAATTCTGCATTAATTAATGCATTAGCTGAAATTAAAGCATGATCTTTGCTAAGACCATATTTTTGAAATATTTTAATGATTTCTTTTTTAAGAATTGGAGTTTTCACGACTATCCTTTACCACGCCAAGGAATATATTTGTCTATAAGTTTTCTCAAAGTTACATCAAATAGTAGCCCAAGCATTCCCATCACAAAAATAGTGATCCAGATAACCTCATATTGGAAGTATTTTTTAGCTACATTTTCAACAAAACCAATACCTGTAGTTCCTGCTAAAAATTCAGCTGCAACTAATGTTCCCCAACACATACCAATTGCAACCCTAACACCAGTTAAAATCTCAGGTAATGAGTTTGGAAATATTACATATCTGAGTATTTGCCATCTAGAAGCACCTAAAGAGTGAGAGGCATGAATTTTTGATAATTGAGTTCCAGATGCACCTGCTCTAGCAGATATAATCATGATAGAAAACGATACCATAAATAGTAAAAACACTTTTCCAACGTTATCAATACCTAAAACAGATATAATAAGTGGAGCCCATGCAAGAGGGGGTACCGGTCTATAAAGTTCAATTAATGGATCAAAAAATCCTTTTGCAAATCTATTTAGACCCATAAACAATCCTAAAGGTACACCAAATATAATTCCAAGAATTAAACCTAAGAACACTCTTAAAAAAGAGTCCCATATATGACCCATTGGAACGGGTATTTTAAATAAACTAAACTCACCAGTTACAACACTTAAAACTTTACTTTTAAAGTTAGGCTCAACTACACCAAATTCATTATGTACTGGGTACTTGCCAGGTATTATATCAGCGATCCAATCTGGTAAAATAAAACCAACTATTTTACTAACATCCATCATTTCAAACCAAAGTAGTGGGATATTTTTAAATCCAACACTTGGTTTTGATAAAAGGATAAATTTATTTAGTGTATCTGATGGTTTAGGCAGCCATCTACCTGATCCTTGTTCAGAGCAATTAGGACCACTGGATACAATTGTTCCAGCCGGAAATAAAAAAATATCAACTAGTCTTAAAGATCCTTGTTCATTTTTTTGAACTTCATCAAATGTAAGTATCGATTTTTGCATCCCATCTAATGTATTTGGCGGGAAAATACTTGCGTATTCAATTCTTCTTGCAATTTTAAGAACATCTTTTGCTAAGGTTGAGGCCACCTCTTCACTATCTGATGCTGCTTTTCTAAATGCTTTAACATCATCTTTAATTTCCTTCATAACTGATTTGTATTGGAAGTTGTGATTTCTAAGTTTAAAGAATTGATCACTAATAACTTTTAACTCTTGAGCAGCGGCATCAAATTTTAATCCTTTATCCGTTTTTGGAATTGTTGGAACTTCAACAGTATTTTCTACAGCAGTACCTGAAGCACCCCAACCACCTTCAGCTTGAGCATCTTGTAATCTTTTGTTTCTTTGCTCTGAGGTCTCATATGGATAATCTTCTTTTTGAAATTCTATTGATAATTGATCAATTTTATTTGCAAGTTCACTTATCTTAACTTTTGTTTCATTATCTAATAAATTTTCATTAGTTAATAATGGAATAGTTGATCTTGTTTTATCAATTAATCCAATTAAAAAAGATCTATGCTGTTCACTAATTTCTGTTGAATTTTGAATTTCATCTTTAAGCTTAGTTATATTTTTATTTTCAGCTTTAATAATAGAGGTGCTTTTGAATTCTCTTTCTTCAATAGGGAACAAATATTTTAAAGATAATAAAGAGTCGTTTACTTTACCAACTTGACACAATTCATTAGCTGATTGAGGGTAAAATGATTTTGCAATATCCCACGAATAATAAAGCCATGTTAATAATATGACACTACTACCAACAATGATCCAATGAGTACCACCTTTTGCTCTCTCTGGATTTCCAAAAACAGCATCAACCTTTTCAGTTCGAATAAGTTTTCGGCCATACATAATGCAACCGATAATGGCCACAATAATTGCAAAGGTTATAAATTGAGTAAACATTTTATGAATCTTTACCCATTATTTCTTCTTCCATATTCCATATCATG
>Ga0255743_10002410_pt1 | contig 15479 bp, 10 predicted proteins | sample 101ome_19_FD_179950 | JGI IMG/M metagenome (GOLD analysis project Ga0255743, IMG submission 179950) | Coastal salt marsh microbial communities from the Groves Creek Marsh, Skidaway Island, Georgia - 101405AT metaG (version 2) | ecosystem: Environmental > Aquatic > Marine > Intertidal zone >... | reverse complement strand
GCCCCGTTCCTTCTTTCTCCTCTCATTAGAGGGGAGGAAGGGCGAAAGCGAATCGGCGAACGAATCCTCCGTCGAGGGCTTTGGGCGCGCGGACCGACCGGCTTAATAAAACGCGCGAGCGGAGCGCACCGAACAACCTTCAATCAGTCATGCCGCAGCAGCAAAAGCGAAGAGGCTCGAACGGCCCGGCTTCGTCGACGACGACCGGGGCGTCGCACGGAGCGTCGTCTTCGGCGCACGGGACGACGGCGCACGCGCGCGTGGGAGTTTTAAAACCGGTGATTTTACCGTCGATGCGCATGGAAACCGGGACGAGCGTGGACGAGGCGTTGGCGGCGTCGAGGGCGTTCGCGGGAAGAGCCACCTGGGGCGCTGGTGGCGAGAGCGGGGGGGGTCGTTCGGGAGGTAGGAACGAGAGTGAACGCGTGAGCGGTGGGGGATCGCCGCACGAGGAAGATGGCGGGGTTGGAGGGCGCGGGGCATCGGCGCTCGGAGGGGCGACGTGGGGCGCGAGCCGCGGAGAAGACGCGCGGAGAGGGGACGACGTCGGGGAGTCGAGACGAGCGGCGGCGGCGGCGGCGGCGGCGAAACCGAAGCCGGTGATCAAGGTTTTGCGGAGGAAGACGGTGGAAGAGACCGGGGCGAGCGCCGAGCGGTCGGCGGATACGGTCTCGAGTCGACCGTCGAAGGCGTCCGCCCCTCAGCCGCAGACGACGACGACGACAAGCGAGCGCGTTCGAGAGGACAAGCCGGTGGATAGGGAACGCATCGTGGACACGCCCGGGAGCGACTTGTTGCAGACGCGCGGAGGCACGGCGCCGGTGGTGTTGCGCCGAAAGCCGGAACCGACGCCGTCGACGAACCAAGAAGAAAACATCCAGCCGGCGAGCGCCGAGGATCCCGATAAGAAGGCTAGAAAGCAACGCGGTGGACGACGAGTGCGCGAGAGGGAAATGAGACGCGTCGAGCGCGTCCAGATGCGCGCGCATAACGAAGCGGGCGAAACCGGCTCGGGTTTACAGAATGTACCGCAACCCGTCGACTCGAATTGGGTAAACGCGTATCCTGGGTACCCATACATGGCGCCAAACACGTACGGAATGGCGTTTTCGGACGCCAATGCGCTGTTTCACACGTTTGCACCAAACTACCAGGGTCACACCGGTCACGTTCCGAACATGTATTACGGCTACGCAGCGGCGCCGAATCCGTATGCGCAGCAAGCGCCGGTGACGGTGCCGACAGACGCGCCGGATATCAAAGCCACGGGCACGTACGGCGGTAAAACGTCAGCAAAGAAGAAGAACGCGGTGAAACGTCTGACGAAGAAACTGGCTGATCTTCCGTCGTCGCTCGGTGCCGAGTTTGGTTCAACGGATGATTTGTCGTCATTCGCGGATCCAGCAAGGGATGACAAATCCGCGACGACGACGACGACGACGACTCCGCAGAACAAACGAGCGCAACGGCGACGCCCCGGCGGAAGACACGCCAAATCGACAACGAAATCGACTAGTCAACAGAACAAAACGTAAGTAAGTGCGACGATAACGACGTCTTACACATAGCCTGAGCGACGCGGACGAGAATGATACGGATACGAGGCGCGGCGAAAGCTGCCGAGCGCTAAACCGCGCCAATTCGATTCAAGACGTCTGTCTCGTCGCGATTAATTTAATTCAAATTCAATTCAATTCTATTCATCGCGCTCTCCAAACGCGTCCAAAACACGCGCGGATCCGTCTCTCCTTCCGTTCCATCAATCCCAAAAGTCCCGCCTTCGCCCGCAAAGTCTCGAACCAATCCGGTCCAATCCGCAAAGTCCCGAACCGCCTCCGTCGCCTCCTCCGCGAGCGCCTCGATCAAAATCACATCCCTCTCCGCCGCCCACCCCGGGTCGTGCCTCCCTTCTCGCGCCTCGACGACGTCCAACCGGGCGTCCACGCAGTCTGGAAAACACTTGGGCACCGCCCGCACGCCTCGAACGCGCACCGAAACCCCCGGCATCGCGTGCGCCCGCGTCGCGCGCCCGCATCCATCGCTCGCGATCATCGCCGCGACGCACGCCGTCGTCACCGACGCCGTCCACGCGCGACGTCGCGACGCCCGTCGCCGTCCCATCGGTTCCGCGGCGACGACTGTCGCACCGAAACGAAAAAGTGCCGAGATTTTTTTCAAAACCAAACTCAAAAACGAAGCGTGCGTTTGACCGATCGAGCCCATTCGTCCATCGGTAAAAATCAGGTTTCGTTTCTCGTTGAACCTGGACCCTTTTTTCTTTGTTTTTGCGCCCAACGAACGATTCGATCGTCGCGCGCGACGCGATTTCTCGACGCGACGACGCGAGGGTGCGCGCGACGACGAGACGCGTCGACGGAAACGTCGATACTGCGAGGTACGAACCGCCGCGTGAGCTTTTTTAACGCGACGACGACGACGACGACGCGTCTTTCAAACGAACGGAATCGACGCGGAAAATGTGAAAAGTGACTGACGGATGCGAACGACTTTGCGACGGACGTAGGGACGAGAGACGACGACGGGACGCGCGCGCGTGGATCCAGTCGGTTGAATCGCGCTTGGTAAACAGATCGCGTCGGTGTCGAACGGGAAAAGAAGATGAGTTACCTGAACGGCGGAGGGGTTGGACCGAGCGGAGGATCCTCCGAAGAAGAACGCGCGCGCCTCGCGCAACAGCACCAACAGCAGCCTCCGTTGGTTGTCGGCGTGCCTTATCCGCCCGGAACGGCACCAGCGTTGACGCCGGAACAGTTTAATGAACTATACGGCGCGCAGTTGAGACAACAGAGGGAGCAATTCGCGTATCACGCGGCGCACGCGGCGGCCATGACGCCGGCGGCGGCGGCGCAAAACGCGAAACTGAGAGAGTTTTGGAGAGAGCAATTGCGAGAGATGGGCGAGGTGACGGATTTTAAAACGCACTTGTTGCCGCTAGCGAGGATCAAAAAGATCATGAAGAGCGATGAGGACGTGAGAATGATATCGAGCGAGGCGCCGGTGTTGTTTGCAAAGGCGTGCGAAATGTTCATATCCGAGTTGACCACGAGGGCGTGGTCGCACGCGCAAGAGAAGAAGCGTCGAACGCTTCAGCGAAGCGACGTGGCGGCGGCAATCACGAAGACGGACATTTTCGATTTTTTAATCGACATTGTACCGCGCGATGATTTCAAGGATGCGGCGAGCGCCGGCGCGGGTCCGGCGCCGACGGGGTTCCCTCCTCCCGGTCAGCCCGTTCCCGCCCAGGTCCAGGCGGCGTTTCCTCCATCTGCGGCGCCGCCCACGGACGCGGGCGACGCCGCCATCAACCCCGCAGACATCTTTCCGCATTCTTAGTTTACACTTTAGCCGCCGCCACTCGCGCCACCGCCGCGCCGTTCGACGCCGACGCGCTCGCGCGCCGACGCCGCGCTCCCTCCGTCCTTCGCCGTGTACGCCACGTTCCATCCCACGCCGCCGACGCCCGCAGAAGAAGAAGAAGACATCGAAGAAGACGAAATCAGCACATTAATACCCGCGAGAACGATTTGTACGCTGTAAAACCGAAACCAAACCATTTTTAACCCGTCTAAAAGGCTCCCCGACCTCCACCGCTTCCGATACCTCCCATCACATCATCATCCCAAAGGTTCACCGAGACGTCGTCCTCGATCGACGCGTCGTTTACCCCATTCGACGAGTGATGACTCGCGACTTGCGATTCATCCCGAGGACCCTCTCCCGAAGGTTTAGTGGGTGGGTGGCTTTTGTGTATTTTATGTACATTGGTGTCACACAGATGGGTCGAGTCTCGATGTCTTCTTCTAGGGGGTAAAACTCGAGTCATGACTCGTCGAATGGGGTAGGTCCCACGCAATCATCCATCATTCATCCATCTTATCGACGACGACGATCGAAGACGCGCGTCGGCACACACCGACGCGCGCGCGACCTCTCACGCGCGAACGCACGCCCGAAAGAACCCCTACCCGTGCGTGTCGCCCACCTGAAGACCGCGAAACGCGATGCGGTGCGTGACGACGACGACGACGACGCACGCCCCGGCGGCGTCCTGCCCAACCCTGATCTGCAAACGCCGAACGACGAGATGTGGAGCACCGGTGAGAGCGACGAAGAAGACGACGGTCGGCGTGGTGCTGTCCGCCATCGCCGCGGATAAGAGGTGCAGAGGCGATGCGATGCCGGTGAAGAGCACCGGGGAGTCTCAGACGAACCCGGAGTTGCAAATCACCGGAGCGAATTGCTCCATCGACGACCCGAGCGGGTGCACGCTGGCGGATTTGGAACTCATGTACGTGGACGCGTTGTGGAACTATTACAACGGAGGACAGTTTACGCTGAGCGATGAGGATTACGATCGACTGAGGGAAGAACTGAACTGGCAAGGGAGCGGGTTCCCGACGCTGCGTCGGTATGAGATTGAGTTTGTGCAGGCGGCGATCTCGTACTCGCGAGGCGAACCCGTGGTGGACGACGGCAAGTACGAGGAACTCAAGCGTCGGGTTAAAGCCGCGGGTAAACGCACCGATGTGACCGCGCTCTTGCTTTACACGAAAGGGAAGCAGTTGCTCGAAGAAGCGGAGTTTGAACTGTTGAGCAAGGAGATGCTGAAGTTAGGAATCGATGTCAGTATGAAGGGGGCGACGTGCACGTTGTCGCAGACGACGGCCGATTTGGAAAACGACACCGGTAGCGTCATCAGCATGTACGCCGCGCTCGGCACGGCGCCGTTACTCATTGGTTTGGCGCCGAGCTTTGTGCTCGGATTCTTTGGCGTCAAGCTTCCGGCGGCGCTCAGCCTGGGTTTCGCGGTGACCGTCTGCGCCGCGCTCACGAGCAAGCTCATCAACTACACCAATTTGCAAAACGCGGAAATCTTGACGGGCGTGTGCCCGTGCTGCGAGATGCCCATCAAGCGATTCTTTGGCGGCGAATCGCCCGTCGACTCTTACGAGCACAAGTGCGCCGCATGCGGTACGACGTGCGTGTTGAACAGACAAAAGCGGCTCATCGAAACCGCCGGCGGTCTCAGATCAGCCTAGGCGAGAGTCGCGAATCGTCGCCGTCGTCGGCGTCGTAGTTTCGAGAGTTTCGAGAGTTTCTACTGCACACGGTGTTTCTCTACTACACGCGCACGAATACTACGTACGTGCGACTGCGCTAATTCACACGAAACATTTAAATAAGAGATTCAGCTCCAACGCGAATGGATGAAGCGCGGCGCGCCTTGTGCCTCTCCAACGAAGAAGACGTGGATTTCGCTCCCCTTTCGTTCGCTAATAAATCGAGCGCGACTCGACGCGCGAATTTTGCTGACGCCGCGTGCACCACCCACGACGTGAATACGGCGCGCTGGAGCGCTCGAGCTCGAGAACGCGCCATGACTTTGATGAATCGCTCCACGAGGGCGTCGCTCGCGTTTCGGCGCTCGCGTTCGGCGCCCGTCGCTTCTCGCCAACGAAGCAAACATCTACGCGTGAGCACCCGGCCTCCAGTCGCCGAGAGCTCAACGGCGAGACTCCAGTGTTTGAGAACGCTCGCGCGCACGCGATTGTCTGTTCTCGATTTGAGATTACGCAGACTTACCGCGACGGAGGCTTGGGATTTCCACGCGTCGAAGTACTCCCCCGCGATTCGGCGCTCGGAACGCCGTCGCAGCGCCCTTAATTTACGCTGAAAGAGAATGCCACGGATCCACGACACGAGCGCGCGCTTCATGAGCTGCGCCTGCGCGAACTGGTCGATGACGCGATCGACTTCTCGCCGCGCGGCGAGCTCTGCGTCGGCGTTCTCTCGTTCTTTTTCGTACGCGCGGAGACGTCGCAATTCATCCGCGTTTGACTCAACGTCTCGCTCGAGCTCTTCAATTCTTCTCCAAGCCGCGTCTCTCTCCTGGATGAGAACGCGCGCGCGCGCGTTCGCGCTGCTCACCATGGTTTCTAGATCGGATCGCTGCGCTTTGAGCGCCGCCGCGGCGTTGGACTCAGCCACTTCGAGCGCCGCGTCTGATGAGAGCCGCTCGCGTCGCAGCTGTTCTCGCAGACTGTGAACCTTTTCCTCTCGAGACGACACCTTTTTCAGCGCCTGTTCGAGGCGATATTTGAGCTCGTCGCACACCCTACTAATGCTCTCCTGCCCGGCGACGTGGGCCTCCACCTCTAATCGAAGCGCGCGCACTTCATTCTCCAACGCGACGACTCGCTTGTCGTCGCCACCGATACTGTTATCCGTAAACGACGGCGCGAGAACGCGAGAACGCGTCTTGCACACCGCCATCTCCGCGAACGTCGGCGAGTTTTTATGCGCCTCCATCGCTTCCGCGATGCGTCTAATCTGGCTCTGTTCCGCTCCGATTTCGGCGGCTCGCGCGTCCTCGAGCGATATCCCGCGTTCCCTCACCCGCGCCAACGCCTTTTCTCGAGCCTCCCGTCGCATCGCATCGATCTCATCCTTCGTCATCGATGCCTCGTAGTCACAGTTTCTCAGAAACACCGCGCTCGACGGCGGTTTCCTCTTCGGTACCGCTTCGTCCGCGCCTCTTCTTCTTCTTCGAACCGTCTCGTCCAACTCGGCGTGCACGAGCGACATGCGCGCCAATCTCTCGAGTTTCACTCGCGTCACCCGCGTCCCCACGATTCCATCGTACGTCGTCGGCTCGTCCTCGGTTTCATCCCCGGACGGTTCGTCCTCGGTTTCATCCCCGGACGACGTCGACGCGTTTTCATTCGACGTTCGCGTCGTCGTCGTCGTCGTCAGAGCTGGTGCTGGTGCTTCCAAACTGTTTCGCGTTTGGATTAATTTGTAATCACCCCCGTCGTCCGAGCTCTCCACGTCGCTCCCAGCGCTCGCGTAATCGTCGTCGTCATCCGTGACGTCCCCCGGGGCGTCGCGCGACATCTCACCGACGACTCGACGGGTCACCGCGTTGAGATGTGTCGACCGAAAGTCGTCAGCCCGTCAGTCAGTCTGGGTGCGCTCGGTCTGATTGCTGACGACAGTATGCGACGCGCATTCTGGCCATCGGTCGTCGCACGCGTCGCCGGGGACGTCGTCGCGCGCGTAGAAATCATCGGGATGGCGCCGTCGACGAGCGCGCGGGGGACGGCGCTCGCGCGCGCGTTCAGAGGACGAAACGGTGATGTTGAATGTCGTTTGCGCGGGAAAACCATCAAGGACAACAACGCCGCGTTCGGTCGCGTCGCGCGACGGTTGTCGTCGTCGACGTCGGTGTCTCGCGTGCGAGGAAAGATTGATCCACGCGTGCGACGCGCGGCGCCGGTGAACGCCGCGGAGGCGTCGGGGGCGTCGGTGGCGGGCGACGCCGGTTTGCGAGCGGTGTCGCGCGTGGACGCGTTGTCCAAAGCGCACGAGGACGCGACGCGATGGATCATATTTAGTGATTTACACGTGAGTAAGCGGACGATGGAGACGTGTAAAGAGGTTTTGGAGCGCGTGCACGCGGAAGCGGTGGAGAAGAAGTGTGGGGTTTTGTTTCTGGGGGATTTTTGGCACGCCAGAGGCGCCATTCCGGTGGAACCGTTGAACGAAGCGCTGGCGCTCATGTCGAGCTCGAAATGGACGGCGCCGACGATTATGATTCCGGGAAATCACGATCAGGTAACCGCGGGTGGGATGAGTCATGCGCTGACGCCGCTTGCGGCGTCGAACGAGAATATCGTCGTTTTCGATGGACCGACGTTGTACAACGGAGCGCTTTGGTTGCCGTACAGAAGGAATTCCGACGAATTGAAACGCGCAATTCACGAATGTCGCGGGGAGTTCAACGCCATATTCTGTCACGCAGACGTCATCGGTGCGTCTATGAACGAAACGTTTCAAGCGAGGGATGGGCTCGATCCCGCTCTGTTTGGTGGCGCAAACACGTACACGGGGCACTATCACAAGCCGCACGTCGTGCCGAACACAAACATCACGTACGTTGGTTCGCCTTACGAAGTATCGCGGTCAGAAGCGGGTCAGGTGAAGGAGCTCATCATACTCGATTCTGGGAAATGGGTCGAAGGCGAGAATGAGAGGGTGAAACTCGACATCGGACCGAAGCATTTCGCCGTCGAGGGAGTGGAGGCGTTCGTTCCTTCGTCGGCGAGAGCGGGAGACATCATCAGATGGACTCTGCCGATAGACGCCATCGAGTCTGCATCAGACGCCGTACCCGCAGTCATTCAAAAGGCTCGGGACGACGGGTTCGTAGTGGAAGTGTGTTACGTCGCGAAAGAGTTGCCGGCGCGGATACCACAAGCGGAAGAATTAGGACCTGCTGGATTGTTTGACGCGTACGCGGCGGCGAGCGACATGCCGACAAGCGTGAGCGCTTTCGGGCGCGAGGTACTCCAAGAAGTCGCCGCGGCTGAGGACGCGCCTGAAACGCGCTTACGAACAAGGGGCGTGAATGTTTCTTTCGATGCCGTCGAAGTTGAAGGCTTTGGTACGTTTCAGTCAACGACGCGTTACCCGCTCAATTCGAGAGGCGTTTGCGTCGTCGTGGGAGAGAACCAGACGGACACGTGTTCCGATTCCAACGGTGCAGGCAAGACTACGCTCGTGATGTCACCGATGTGGGCGCTCACAGGTCAGAGCGATTTGCGAATCGATGGTGGCGGTTCGGGTCGCACCCTCACTAAATCAGACGTCGTAAACGACTCAGCAAAGTTTGGCCGAGTGAGACTCGAAGGATACGTCAACGGCCACACGCCATTCTGGGTTGAGCGTAAGGTGAACAAGACAAAGCTCGTGAGCTTGAAGTATGCCATCGATGGTGAAGAGAAAACCATGGCTGAAGCAAAGCTGACGCAACAAGGCATAGACGAAGATCTCGGCGCGGCAATCATCGCCAACACGACGTTTCACGGCCAGCACACTGTTGGAGCTTTGCTTGACGCCAACGATGCCTCTTTGAAGGCTGCTCTCGGAAAGCTAGTCGAGGCGGACACATGGACGAGAGCAAAAGACATTTCTCGCAAGCGCGTGGGCAACGCCCGATCTAACGTCAACGCGATGACAGCCGAGGTCAAGGCTCGAGAGGATTACATCTCGCGCACTCGAGTGAGAAAGGAGCAAGCCGAACAGGAGAGCACCAAGTGGGACGATCAGCACCGTAGTCGAATGAGTGAACTCGAAGCCAACTCGACGGCTGCGTCTGAAATTTTCGTGAAGTGCATGGCGAGGACGAATCAGTACTTGGAAAGATTACGACGCGCGAGCGAAGCGCTCGAAGTGATGATGGGCGAAGCGGAGCGAATCATCGACTCTTCTCGTAACGACGCCGAAGACGCAGCAAAGCGCTTCGAGTTGCGAGAGTCAGAGTTGGAGCACAAAATCACCACCGTGGAGGGTGATATAGAGCGTTTGAATGCGACGGTTCGGGATCTTCAAGCGAAAGAGGCGAGCGCCGGAGCGCTGGGACAGCAGACACACAACGCCGTCGGCATGTTTGCGGGTGTAGGCAACTCCCACTCGCACCCTGACGGCGTCGGAACGTGCGATAGGTGCTTGCAGCCGATCGATCCGACGCATCACAAAGAAACCCTAGATAAGTTAAAAGAGGAAGCCAGATCAGCCGCTCTGGCGCACGGTCAGACGATTCAAAACTTGAAACAGTCAGTCGCCATGTTGAAGCAGGCGACGGAAGAGCGCCGCAAGCTCAATGAAGAAGCCGCTTTCGCGCGCAAGGCTGAGAGAACGCGCGCTGAATCGAGTGCGACGGCGTCGTCGAACGCCACGGATCAGCTCAGACACGCTCAACGATCTTTGAATGTGATTTCGAGTGCTGTCTCTCGCGCTGAAATGCTGTTGGGCTCGGCTCCAGAGGCTGTCGTCAAGAGAGCGCTAGCCATGTCCGCTGATGAAGCTTTCAAACAAAGTCCAATGACCATGGAGGAAGGTTCTTCATCGGGCTTGCTCGTCGGTCTGGATCCGGCGTTGATGTCGGGATCTTCATCCATTGAAACCGAGACGAAAACGTTTCAAGCCAACGCGTCGATGAACGTCGCCGACACTGACTTTGTCCGATCTCTCGTCAAGGATGCCGAGGACACCATCGCTGAAGGCGAGAGGGCCGCTCGAGACGCGACGAGACGAATCCAGGAGCTGAACGACTTTGCTCTCGCAGCGCATTCAAACCCGCACACGAGCGCGTTGGAAGAATTGAAGGCTCAGCTTGAAACCGAGGGTGAATCGCTTGCCAAGCGCGTCTCTTCTCTAGGTGAAGCGAAAGAACTCTTGGGCATCGCTCAAGCTGCGGACAAGGCTTTTAGTACGAAAGGCATTCAGAGTTACCTTTTTGAAAGCGCGCTCGGTGATCTGAGCGCGCGTGTTGGACAGTACATGGACGCGTTGACTGGCGGCGCGTTGACGCTCGAGTTGAGGCCAGCCGGCGCCGGCGCCGAAATGGACGACGAATCAGACGCAGTGGATGACGAAACGGATGGTGAAACAGACTCGAAAAAGAACAAGAAGAAGAACGCCAAGTCGACCATGAGCGCGACGGCGGCGGAGCGTATCGAACGTGTCATCCACGCTAGACGCCCCGATGGAAGTCTGATTTCCAGAACGCTTCGACAGCTCTCTGGAGGTGAAAGACGCCGCGCGGCGCTCGCCTTGGCGCTCGCCTACGCAGACTTGGCGTCTGAACGATGCGCGGTCGCGTGCGATACGTTGGTTCTGGACGAAGTGCTTCAGCATCTCGACGCCGAGGGCATCGCGAGAGTCACGTCGCTATTGCGAGCGCTCCCAAAGCGCACCGTCCTGCTCACGTCGCAGGCAGACTCTGCCACCGCGCATCTTTTCGACGTCGTCGACAAAGTTGTCAAGGGAACGCACGGTTCTGGAGTCGTCGTCGCCGCCGGCGAACACGCCATGCTCGAGGAAGAGGCCACGTCGTAAATGTAGATATTTCCTAGCCAGACGAGTTGAAAACCAAAATTGCTGCTATACCTTACAAAGAGCTAAAAAGAAAACAACCGAGCGACAACCTCTTCCCGTCTCGATCGTCCATGATGATGATGGGCGCACTCAAGCCTCTTCTTGGTCGTTTTCGAAGCGTTTCGTCGCCCTCCCCTTGCACTGAAAAGCTTTTCGTTTCGCTTCAAAGAGGCGCTTCTTCACCACTTCCTCCGCGTCGTCACCGAAATCCTCGTCTCGCGCATTCGGATCGTGAAACTGCACGCGCGTCTCCTCCTCACACATACCCTCATCCGTCTGTTTCGCCGATCCCGCCGCCTTTTCTTCGCTCTCCCCTCGCACATCCGCGCGAATCAAGTCGTGCAACTTGGCCATGACTTCCTCGTGTTGTCGTTCCCGCTCCCTGATCCTCTCCTCCTCCGTCGTCTCGTCCACCTCAACGTCGTTGAACAGCTCTCTCGGCGGCGAGTGCCACGGCGTTTCGATCTCCTCAATCTTCATCGTCGCCGACCGCTCCGCAAAGTTTTTCGCCAGGTTTTGTTCGTTCCAACGCACGCACTTTTGTCTCTTTTGGTGTCCCGACGTCGTCGTCGTCGTCATCGAATTCCCGTTCCCGTCGTCATCGATCGACATCGGCGTCGTCGGCGTCGACGGCGTCATGTTCCGCCCCGTCGTTTCTCCCTCTTCGTCCGTCGCGTCGCGTCCGTCGCGCGTTCGTCGCGCGTCCGCCGCGTCGTGATCTGTCGTGAGTCTCAATCAATCACTCCGAGTCGAGGCGCATCCATCCATCCTTCACACGCCGTCGCCGACCGACGGACGCTCGCGATGGAGCGCTGAACGGACGAGGGAACGCGACGACGAACGACCGGCGATGGACGCGTCGACGCGGCGACGCTCGGTGGACGCGTGCGCGGCGTGGATGCGCTCGGAACACGCGGCTGGGGCGTTCGTTGCGAAGGATGTGGAGGCGTTGCGCGCGCGAGGGACGACGATGGCGACGCTGGAAGGGATGGAGTGCGAGGATTACGCGAGGGCGGGGTGCGGGGAAACGCTCGGGGCGAGGGTGAGGATGCGCCGGGCGGTGCGAGCGTATGGACGGATGGTGCGAGGGGAAGAAGAGGGGGGCGGACGCGACGCGCGGAGGACCGACGGGGGTGCTCGGTTTGGTGGAAGGGTGACGATTGAAGAGGATTTAGCGCCGGTGTTCGATCGGGATAGGGCGGATTGGGGCGGTGATGGGAATTCGATGAAGCGGACTCGGCGTGAAGGGAAGGAAAACGCGCGTCCGGCGCCAGAGGTGAAGATGAAGAAGCGACGGTTGCCGCCGCCGTGGATTCGGCCGCCGGGAACGCGATTTCTCGTCGACGGTTTCGCGCACGATTTAGATGGATGTGAACACTGGTTTTTGACGCATTTTCACGCGGATCACTACCAAGGTCTCACGAAGAAATTTGATCGCGGCGTCGTTTACGGTACGCCGACGACGATTCGACTCGTCAAGGAGCGTTTGGGCGTGGACCCGCGTCGGTTGAGAGCCGTTCGAATCGGCGAACGAGTCGACGTCGATGGTGTCGACGTCACGTTTATAGACGCGAATCACTGCCCGGGGGCGGCGATGATTCTTTTCGAGTTTCCCAACAACCCCAAGGCGGCGCCGGTGCTGCACACGGGCGATTTCAGATTCCACGAGGGCATGCGCGACGATCCGCATTTGCGCAAAGCGGCTGAACGAGCGCCCGTGCTTCTTCTCGATACCACGTACTGTTCTCTCGACCAAGACGACTTTCCGACGCAAAAACACGCGCTCAGGGCGATGACGGATGCGTTGCGATCCGAGGCTATGTTCGGGCACCGCCGCCTGTTCCTTTTTGGCACGTACACGATTGGTAAAGAAAAGGTGTTCTTCGAGGCGGCCAAGGCGCTCGGACAAAAAGTCTACGTCGGCAAGGCAAAGCTCGCCGTGCTGAACGCGATAGAGCTCACCAAGGAGGAAAAATCCCTGATTACGACGAACGACGCCAAGACAAACTTACACGTCGTTCCCATGGGATCGACGAGCTTTAAAAAGATGGCATCCATCATGAAGTATTACAAGACGAGATTTGATTCCGTAATTGCCTTCAAACCGACGGGTTGGACCTTTAGCGCGCAGAGCAAAACTTCGCGAAGTACAAAGCGAAGACAGCGCGGTAAACTCGTGCAATACGGACTGCCGTATTCAGAGCACTCGAGTTTGAACGAACTCAGGTCGTTCGTGCGCTTTATAAATCCGAGGAAAATTTTCCCGCACGTAAACAACGATTGCGGACCTCGTTCGGCGCGCATGCTCGAACTCCTTCGGGCGAGCGACGACGAATACGCAGACATGCTCGCTGGACACCGGACGACGACGACGTGATGCACATTTAGACAATTTTCTTCGTAGAGAACCTAGTACTTGTAGGCGTGTAGAAACTATTACAATCATCAGACAAAACAAAAGAATTCTTCAAACGACCGCGGCTCGTTAGAGCTGCTTCATGAAATCGGCAAACTCGGCTTCCTTCTTTTCATCGCTTCCAGCCGGCGGCGGCGGGGGAACTTCGGCGACAACCGCGTCACCGACTTCACCCTCCTCGGGTTCTTCCGCGGGCGGCGGCGGCGGCGGCGGCGGTACCGCTTGCGCTTGCGCTTGCGCTTGCGCTTGCGCTTGCTGCATCATCATCGGAGGAGGAGGCACGCGCTGCATCACCATCGCCGGAGGCGGGGGCACGCCCGCGGAACCATCCTCTGGAGGAGGCGGGGGCGGGACGCCCGCGGAACCGTCCTCGGGCGGAGGCGGGGGTACCGCCATGACTGGGGCCATGGGGTAGGCGGCGTATCCGTTCTGGACTTGCATCCCGGCGGGCATCGGTGGCGGCGGCGGAGGCACGCGTCTCGGCGCTTGTTGTTGTTGTTGCTGTTGCAGAGGGGGCGGAGGCAGGCCGCCGGCACCGCTCGGTCTCGACACGTTACATCTCTTGCACACTTGCCTCGACGCGTAGTTCGGGTACCCACACGGTTCGCAAATCCAGTCTCCCGGTCGCAAATTGTTATAGTTGCCACGCGGTCCGTTTCCGGCGTTGGCGGCAAACGCCGAAGACGACGGGGCACCGCCGCCGACGGAGCCCCCGCCCTGTTTCAAGTCGGCTTCGTTGACGCCGATTTCATTCAAAAACGCAGAGTACTCCTTATTCATCTCCTCCTTGGCCGCGCCCGCGTCCATTTTACCCGCGAGCGGACAATCGCGCGTCGGGTGACCACCGTTTCCGCAAATTTTACACGTGACGAGCTCCACCGGCGCGCGGTAACTCTCCACCTTTTCGCGTTCGGGGCAGTTGGCCTGCACGTGCCCTTGCTGACCACAAAACCGACACGCGCCAAATGATTCGATAAACGTACCGTTGATGGATGCGAGTTCTCTCAACTGCATGCGTTTGTGCACGTTTTCCTCTTCGTCAATCGGACGTAAAATGTGACTCACCATTTCCGCCGCCGCGTCGACGTTTTCCCACGTCTCACCCAAAATCACAACGTGCAGAGGTTCGTCCTCCTTATAATCCGTCTTGTGGTCCCGGTGCGCCCCAGGTTTCACGCTTCCTTTCCCACGAAGCATGATTCGCGTGTTCGTCTCCCGCTCCATGCGTTTTTGCGTGTTCCCGCGAGGTCCCAAAATCAAACCTATAAAATTGTACCCCGGGTACTCGTCCTCCGGCACGTACAACTTTCTCTCCTTCTTCCTCGGTCTCCAATCCGGCGGCGGTTGAAACTCCCCGTTCGTGTTCGCCATCAACCACTCCACGAGTTCGTCCCGCTCGCGGTACAACCTATCCTTCACTCGCGCCTCTCGCGTGTTCACCTTGACGCCAAACTTGTTATATTTCGGCGGCGGGCTCGGGCTTCGGTCGCCCTCCGGCCGGTCATCCCTGAAATCCCGCATCGTCAACCGCTGCGAAACGTCCTGATACTTCGCAAACCTCCTCGCCGCTTCCGGATCCGTCGTCGACAGCGTCGTCGCCGCCGTCGCCGCCGCGGAAACGACCCCTTTCGACGCCAATCTCGCCTGAATCGCCGCCGCGTCTGGAAGCGCGAACGACCCGCCGCTCCCGGCGTTTCCCCCACCGAACCTCGGAACCGGCGGTGCGGGAACGTTCACCAACGCCTCCGCCGCGGACGCGGACCCGTCGTCGTCGTCCCATCGCGACTTTCTCGCTCGTTTCCGTCCCCTCTCCCCGTCCCCATCCGTCGTCGGTACCGTCGTCGTCGTCATGACGTTCGTCCGTCCGTCCGCGCGCCTCTACGACCACGACAACAACGACCACAACAACAACCGCTCGCGGTTTACGAATCACTCGTCGTCGCCGACCCCGCGTCGCCCCGGTCGCGTCGTTCCAGTGTCGTCGCCGGCGCGACGTTCTCCCAGGGACGTTCCCGCGCGCGCACTGATGAGACTTTTACAACACGGGGTACATCCTAAACCCTACCCTGATGAGACTTTTACAACACGGGATCTGATGGGATCG
>Ga0255743_10002402_pt1 | contig 15515 bp, 12 predicted proteins | sample 101ome_19_FD_179950 | JGI IMG/M metagenome (GOLD analysis project Ga0255743, IMG submission 179950) | Coastal salt marsh microbial communities from the Groves Creek Marsh, Skidaway Island, Georgia - 101405AT metaG (version 2) | ecosystem: Environmental > Aquatic > Marine > Intertidal zone >... | reverse complement strand
TATGCGCGCAGAGTTGATCTGGCACCATCGGCAGTCTTCCTGGGTAAGACAGTGGGCAGGATTTGAGTAATGTATTTTGAATCCATAGCGGCGGCGATGGACATGAATGGTCATGGCGTATACGTCTGGCTGGCCTACGCGATTACCGTGTCACTGCTGGTCTGGTTGTTCTGGGCGCCGGCGAGACAGTTGCGGGTGCGCAGGCTTTGGCTGATAGCGGAGGAGCAGAGGCGTCTTGCCTCGGGGTTGCTGAGATCTGACGCAACCCGACCGCATGACCATGCAGCAGACGGCCGTTCGGGGTCGACGGAGTCATCAGGCTGATGCACCCCCATCGCAAGCAGAGATTGATTTGGGTGAGCCTTATCGTCGTGCTTTCAAGTGCAGCGATTGGGCTGGTGGCTTTTGCGCTGAGAGACAATATCAATTTGTTTTATCCCCCTTCCGATGTGGTGGCCGGCAAAGCACCTGTGGATCGAAACATTCGTCTGGGTGGGATGGTCGTTGAGGGCAGCATAGAGCGCAGTGATACGAGTTTGACTACCGAATTCTGGGTTACTGACTACGAGGCATCTGTTGCGGTGCGCTACACCGGGATCCTCCCCGATCTGTTTGATGAGGGGCAGGGGGTGGTGGCGGAGGGGCGCCTGGACGAGACAGGTGTGCTGATCGCCAGTCAGGTACTGGCTAAGCACGACGAGAACTACATGCCACCCGAGGTTGCCGCAGCCCTGGAAGGCAAGAGCAAGGCGTCTCTGGGGCCGGTGTCGCCATGATCCCAGAGCTCGGTCATGTTGCCCTCATCGTCGCTTTTGGGCTCGCTATCGGCCTGACCCTTGTGCCCTTCTGGGGCAGCATGCGGGCCAATGTATCAGCGATGAATCTTGCACCTTCACTCGCCGTGGGTGTCTTGGTGTTTACCGCTATCGCCTTTGGCCTTCTTGCCATCAGTTTTCTTCGAGATGACTTTTCGGTCGCCGTTGTCGCGGCCAACTCCAACAGTCTCCTGCCTCCGCTGTTCAAGTTCTCCGCGCTGTGGGGGAATCACGAGGGATCTTTGTTGCTGTGGGTGTTGATACTCTCGGGGTGGATGACTGCAGTCGCGTTTTTGAGTCGCGGTTTGCCACTGGTCATGATGGCGCGCGTGCTTAGCGTAATGGGACTCATTGCCGTCGGCTTTCTCGCGTTTTCTCTGCTCACCTCAAACCCTTTTGAGCGGTTGTTGCCGAATATGCCGGCGGATGGCAGCGACCTCAATCCACTGCTGCAAGATCCGGGACTCATCATTCACCCGCCGTTGCTTTACATGGGCTACGTCGGATTATCCGTGCCGTTTGCGTTTGCGATCGCTGCGCTCATCGGAGGCCGCTTGGATGCCTCATGGGCGCGCTGGTCGAGACCATGGACCAATGTCGCGTGGGGATTTCTGACGCTCGGCATTATGCTGGGGAGTTGGTGGGCCTATTATGAGTTGGGGTGGGGTGGCTGGTGGTTCTGGGACCCCGTTGAGAATGCCTCTTTTATGCCATGGCTGATGGGTACCGCCTTGGTGCACAGTTTGGCGGTGACCGAGAAACGGGGCGTGTTCCGCTCTTGGACAGTGCTGTTGGCAATATTTGCTTTCTCGTTGTCCCTGCTGGGCACATTTCTTGTCCGTTCGGGGGTGCTGACCAGCGTTCACGCGTTTGCTGCTGACCCGGAGCGCGGTCTCTTTATTCTGGTGTTTTTGGCGCTGGTGGTGGGTGGGTCGCTCCTGCTGTACGCCCTGAGGGCGCCTACAGTGGCCAGTCGTGTTGAATATGCAGTGATTTCCAGAGAGTCGCTCTTGATGGTCAACAACCTGGTTTTTACAGTTGCCGCGACGATTGTCCTTTTAGGCACACTGTTTCCGTTGGTGATGGACGCGCTTTCTCTAGGTAAATATTCGGTAGGCCCGCCTTATTTCAATGCGGTTTTTGTGCCTTTGATGGCCTTGTTAATGCCCTTTATGACCTTAGGACCTGTCTCCCGTTGGAGGCAGGATTCTCCGAGGCGCTGGCTCCATGAATTGCTGACCCCTGCCATTGCGGTGGTCGTTTTGGCGCCTGTGCTGTCGGTGATGCTGTTTTCCTTCAATCTCTGGGTTGCTCTCGCTGTGCTACTTGCGGGGTGGGTGTCATTGGGTGTGCTACGAGATCTCTGGCACCGGCTCAGGGTGGGAAATTCTGCGGGCCTTCAGTGGCAGAGGCTCACTCCCAGTTTTCTTGGTATGACCCTGGCCCATATTGGCTTTGCCGCGGTGGTACTGGGAGCTGTTGTCGTAACGCAGCACTCAGAGGAGCGGGATTTGAGAATGGCCGAGGGGGATAGCGCTGAGCTGGGTGGCTACCGCTTTGAAATGACGCGCATCAGCCAACAGCCCGGGCCCAACTACATCGCTGATCAGGCGTCTTTTCTGGTCACCGAGGGCGAGACGGTGATCGCGCTACTGACCCCAGAAAAACGGCGTTACTTGGCTAGTGGACAGGTCATGACGGAGGCAGCTATCGATGCCGGTATGCTGCGTGACATCTACATCGCTCTCGGTGAGCCGGTCGGCGAGGGTGCATGGGCGGTGCGCCTGCAATATAAACCCATGGTGCGTTGGTTGTGGGTCGGTGCTTTTCTCATTGGGTTAGGCGCGCTTGTCACAGCGCTAGATCGCCGCTATCGCGTTCAGTCAGTCGCGCGGCAAGTCACTGATGCGGCGAATCAGGGTCTCGAATTTGCAGGCTAGGCGCTTTATTCCGCTACTCGGTTTTGGCTTGCTCTCGGTGCTTCTATTCCGTGGACTGTCTCTCGACCCCACCGCTTTGCCGGCTGCCAGATTGGGGCAGTCTTTTCCCGAGTTTACGAAGCTAGAGCTGCAGTCTGGCGAGGCTATTGGGGTGGCCAATCTCAGTCAGCGTCCGGCGCTCGTCAACGTTTGGGCAACCTGGTGCTACTCCTGCCGCGTCGAACACCCTTTTCTGCTGGAACTCGCAGAGGCAGGCATTCCCATTTACGGGCTGAACTATAAAGATGATGCAGCGAAAGCCCGAGCCTGGTTGGGCCAGCTGGGAGATCCTTATGCGCTGAATATTGTCGACGCGGAGGGATCGCTGGGACTGGATTTGGGGGTTTACGGGGCGCCCGAGACTTACGTGATCGATCAAGAAGGCCGGATCGTTCATCGACACGTTGGCATTTTGCATGCGGAGGTCTTTAGCGCCGATTTTAGTGCCTGGTTTCCTCAAGGTCCGCTGGGTGTTGAGATGCCCGCGCGACAAGGGTCGGTGGCTGAGTGAAGCGAATCCCCACAGTGCCCGCGACTAGTAGTTATGGGCTGACAGCAGTGGCGTTTTGCGGATGGCTTTTAGCTGCAACCGCCCATGCGGTGATCGAAACCTATGAGTTCTCTTCGCCGGCCTTGGAGGTGCGCTATCACACTCTCAGTCAGGAATTGCGGTGCCCCAAGTGTCAGAATCAAAATATTGCTGATTCCAATGCACCGATAGCGCGCGATTTGCGTGTCGTCCTGGTTGAGCAGCTAGAGGCCGGACAAAGTGATGAGCAGATTCTGGCGTTTATGGTGGCCCGTTACGGCGAGTTCGTCCGTTATCGCCCAGCGGTTGATCGTAATACGGCATTGCTTTGGTGGGCGCCCGCTATCCTGCTGGGCGCAGGGCTGATTGCGTTGACTTTCCATTTCAGGGGGCGGGGCGCCGGTGCCGCGCCAGTGCTGACCGCCTCAGAGACGGCAGAGCTCAAGAAATTAATGGAAGATAATTCCCCATGACTTTGTATTTTTGGGTTTTTTCTTCTCTTTTTATGTTATTGGCGGCGGCCTTTATCGTGTTATTGCCCCGATGGTGGCAGCGACAAGCAGTACCCGAGAGCAATGCCGACTGGCTACGCTTGAGACGGCGGGAATTAGCCGATAGCGCACCTGAGCTGCTAGAGGAGGCAGCCCTCAGGGTGATAGAGGACGGACTGACCTCGGGGGCGGTTGAGAGCACGTTGCCGGCTCGCTACGCGGTCGCCCGTCCCGTTGGGGGTGTGCTTGCGCTGGCTGCTCTGGTCGCGGTTCTCTATGTCAACCTCGGCAGTCTTGAGGATGTGTCGATTTCGACTGCGCTGGAGGGTCTTGAAGGCGCGAGCCCGGACGAGATTTCCGCGCTCATCGGGCGGATTCAGCGCCGTGCCGAGCAGCGCCCCGACAATGCCGATTATTCGCTGCTGCTGGGCGAATATCATCTATCAGCTAGCGAGCCGGTTAAGGCATTGGTGTACTTTGATAGGCTCATTGCCGCGGGCGCCACATCCCCTGATATTTTGGGTAAGGCGGCTCAGGCAGAGTTTTTATCGGCTGACCGGGAGCTCAGTCATCGCGCCCGTTCCCGCGCAGAGCAGGCACTGGCGATGGACCCTATGGCCCCAGCGGCGCTGGCGACGTTGGGTATGGCAGCGTTTGAGCTGGCAGACTTCGCGGCGGCGGTGCGCTACTGGGAGACCCTCCGCTCTCTGGAGCCCGAGGGGTCTCCTGGCTATCAAATGCTGAGTCAAGTGATCGAGCGCGCTCGGAGCGAACTGCAGGCGCCGGGCATAGTTCGTGATCTTCCCGTGGGGCTGAAGGTCGAAGTTTCGCTGGCTGATACCGTCACAGTGAGAGAGGCGGCAACGGTCTACGTCTTTGCCCGGCCAGCGCTTCAGCAAGGCGGAATGCCGATCGCCGTTGTGAGGCAAGCGGTCACCGCATGGCCGTTGACTGTCACGCTGGAGGATCGTCATTCAATGGCGGGACAAAAACTGTCGAGCTTTACCGCGGTCTCGGTCGAGGTGCAGATTTCGGCAAACGGACAGCCCGGAAGAGAGAACAGTGTCGCTTGGGGCGCTGTGGATACCGCCCCAGTGGGTGCCTCCGACCCCATCACGTTGGTCCTCCAGCCCACAGACCTGCCCTAATTCACAATCAAACATAGTGTTGTTGGGCTGAAGCAGATACACTACATGTTGTGTTTCATCCTTGTCTGGGGTCTGCTGCGGATTCCGGAGAGCCGAACGGGTACGCGGACACCATAATGCGCCTTAAATCCATCAAGCTGGCGGGCTTCAAGTCTTTTGTAGATCCGACGACGGTCCATTTCCCCGGCAATATGTGCGCGGTAGTGGGTCCCAATGGCTGCGGTAAGTCCAACATCATCGATGCCGTGCGCTGGGTTATGGGAGAGAGCTCTGCCAAAACCTTGCGTGGCGAGTCGATGACGGACGTTATTTTCAATGGTACGACCAGCCGGCAGCCTGTCAGTCAGGCGTCTATCGAGCTGGTTTTTGACAATGCACAAGGCAAAGTGACCGGAGAGTTCGCCGCCTATAACGAGATTTCGATCCGGCGGGTTGTGACGCGCGAGGCACAATCAGAGTACTACTTGAATGGTGCCAAATGCCGTCGGCGGGATATCACTGATTTGTTTCTTGGCACAGGCCTCGGGCCCCGTAGCTACGCGATCATCGAGCAGGGCGTCGTATCTCGCTTAATCGAGTCCAAGCCCGAAGAGTTGCGAGTATTTATCGAGGAAGCCGCCGGCATTTCCAAATACAAGGAGCGACGGCGTGAGACCGAGAGCCGTATGCGCCGCACGACAGAGAACCTCGAGCGCTTGACGGATCTTCGCGATGAGTTGCAGCGTAACCTTGCGCACCTCGACAGACAGGCGCGGGCGGCGGAAAAGTATGCCGATTTGAAGGCTGAAGAGCGCGTTATCCAGAGCGAGCTATACGCGATTCAATGGCGCGACCTCAACGCCGACCGCAGCGAAGTATCCGGAGAATTGGCGGGCCTCGATATCAAACGAGAAGCGGCGAAAGCGGATGTTGCGCATGCGGTCTCCGGTATCGAGACCGCTCGGGCAGAGCAAGTCGTTGCCGCAGACGCGCTGACCCAAGCGCAGGAGCGCTTTTATAAGGTCGGGGGTGAGGTCACTCGCGTCGAACAGGCGTTGCGTTTCGCTCAGGAGCGGCGGGGTGAGCTGAAGCGAGACCTGGAACAGACCCGGGCATCGTTGGAGCAAACCCGTCACCATCTTGAGGCCGATCGAAAGCAGTTGCAGGAATGGGAGGCTGAGTTAACGCGGCTAGAGCCCGCGTTGACCGAGCATAGAAGCATAGCTGCCGAGGCGGCTCGGGCACTATCTGAAGCTGACAGGGCTGTTGAGCAGTGGTCACAATCTTGGGACAGCTTTAACGAGGGTGCGCAGGGCCCGAGCAAGACCGCCGAGGTGCAGCAGAGTCGGATCGCTTATCTCGAGCAGGTGTTGAGTAAGTTGCAGGAGCGGAGGCATCAGTTGCAGACAGAGCAAGCCTCCCTCGATGAAACGGCAGAGGCCAGCGCGGTGCCGTATGCGTCAGATATAGAGCAGGCAGATCAGACCATTACTGAACTGGAAGCGCAGATCTCCACCTTGCAGCGGGAGCTCAGCGAATCTCAAGTAGCGATCGAGCAGCGTCGCGTTGAGCAGGATGATGTGCGTGCCACGATTCAGGAGATTCGCGGACAGATCGCTTCTCTCAACGCCCTACAGCAGGCTACGCCAGACGATGGAGAGCGCATTGCACTCGATGACTGGGTTGCCTCATCGGATTTGTCCTCGCCAGGAGGGCTGTATACAGCCATTGAGGTCGAATCCGGCTGGGATTCTGCAGTTGAGCAAGTACTGGCGGAGAAGCTGTCTGCGTTGCTGATCGCTGATGCCGACGTCAATGAGCTGACGAATATGGACGTCATCCCGGCCGGGGCATTTTTGCTGAGTGCGGAGGGCGGTACACCCGCGCAAACCCCTGGGACGCTAGCGGGTCACGTCACGGCTCCGCCCAGCGTGATGCAATGGCTGGCAAGTGTGAAAACCGCGGTCGACCTTGCGGAGGCGCGCGCGTTACTACCAAGTTTGGAGTCTCATGAGTCGGTGGTGACAAGAGATGGGCACTGGCTGGGGCGCGATTGGTACCGTCGCCGCTCGGATGCTGATCCGGCGGCCGGGGTGATTGCGCGGCAGGCACAGTTAGATGCGCTCAGTGAAAAGCTCGAACAGAGCCGCGCCGAGGCGCTTCGTGTTGAGGAAGCGATAAGTGAACTGTTGCAGCAGCGATCCGCAACCGAAAAATCGCTGGCGCGCGCGCAGCAGGGGCTTCAGGCCACGGTGAGTGACCGGGCGGAGTGGGTGGCTGAGCAAAGGGCCTTGGCGACAAAAATAGAGCAGCAAGCGCAGCGCTTTAAAAGGTTGCAAGAGGACATTGCTGAAAGTGAACGCCAGTATGATCAGGAGCAAGCAAACCTTGCTGAGGCGCGAACCCAGCTCTCTGCTTCGCTTGATCAGATGGAGCTTGACCGAATCGAGAGAGAGCGTCTTCAAACCGAGCGCGAGCGGCTTACGACGGCTCAGTCGGGCCAGCGAGAGACCTCGCGCCTGGCCGCGGACGAATTGATGCGAAAAGAGCTTCAGGGGCAGAGTCTTGCGACGCAAACTACTACCTTGCGAGAAACGATCTCCCGTATGGAGTCGCAGCTCAAAACACTCGAGTCTCGGGAAACGGAACTGCACCAGACTTTGCCCGGGGGAGAAGACCCCGACGCAGAAAACAAAGCCAAGTTGTCTGAGTTGCTCGAGCAGCGCATATCTGCCGAGGCTGAACTCAATAGTCAGCGCACACTGGTTGGCGAAATCGACGCCAAGTTGCGAGACCTGGAGTCGCAGCGCATGGCGCACGAACAGGCCGTCAGTTCAGTGCAAAGTGAAATGGAGCAGCTGCGGCTGCGCGAAGCGGAAAGTGGCGTCAGACTTCAGGCCCTCGAGCAGGAGATCGTGAAACGCGATGCGGTACTGCAGGAAGTGGTGTCCTCACTACCCGAGGAAGCGGAAGAGGCAGAATGGGTGTCTCGGGTTGAGAGAGCGGCTAATCGCATTAGCCGTCTTGGCCCGATAAATCTAGCGGCTATCGACGAGCATGCTAAAGCCGCAGAGAGAAAGCATTATCTTGACGCCCAAAATGAAGATCTTGAGTCAGCCCTCGAAACGCTGAAAACCGCGATACGCAAAATCGATAAAGAGACCCGACAGCGGTTCAAAGACACGTTTGACCAAATTAACGCGGGGTTTGCCGAGCTCTTTCCCCGAGTATTCGGCGGGGGTACCGCGTCTCTGGAGATGACCGGTGATGATCTACTTGATACCGGGGTTGCTATATTCGCGAGGCCACCCGGTAAAAAGAACTCTACGATTCACCTGCTCTCCGGAGGCGAGAAGGCGATGACGGCGATTGCACTGGTGTTTTCAATTTTCCAGTTGAATCCGGCACCATTCTGTATGCTCGACGAGGTCGATGCGCCGTTGGATGACGCTAACGTCGGGCGTTACGCGAGATTGGTTCGAGAGATGTCAGAAAAAGTGCAGTTTGTCTTTATCACGCATAACAAAATCACGATGGAAGCCGCTGATCAGTTGATGGGCGTTACCATGCAGGAGCCGGGAGTATCTCGCCTCGTTAGCGTGGACGTGGAAGAGGCGGCGCAGCTCGCAGCGAGCTAGGGGTTCGAATGATGGAGCAGCTATCGATTCGAGACTGGATGGTGATTTTGGGCGGTGTGATGATCGCCGCTGTGTTGGTTGATGCTGGTCGGCGGCTCTGGAGAGAGCGCCGCGCCGAGATCCGATTGAATGCCCGCATCGACCGTTCAAAATCTGATTCGAATGATGACGATACGTTTAATTTACTGACCGAATTACCTAACGGTGGGGCGCGGATTGTGCGTCGCGACGACCTTGATGCAGGTGATTTGGATGTCGGGAATCTTGAGCCGGCAAGTAGTGACGAGGCGTCGGTCGCTCCCGAGGAGGCGGTGGAAGTGCGGGCGCGGAAATCCGGTGGCAGTGCGCGTAAATTTCCCGCAGCACCAGATCCCATTGATCTCGCGGTAGAGAGCGATGATGTCGATGAGGTAGCGAGTCACGTCGAAGCGCCAACCGAGGCTAATGAATCCCCGCCCGCCGTATCCGCATCCCCCCGGCGGCGACGCACGGTTAAACCGCCTGGCGATCCGTCGATCGCAGAGGCGCGCGATGTGAGCGCAGAGGGAACGGTGGATTGGCTCGATACGCTCGAGCCGGAAGCCGTTTCTGAGACGGATTCGGTGGAGCAGGGGCGGCTGCCCAGAGGAGCCAATACTCACGTATTTATTCTCTACGTCGTAGCTCGCTCAGAGGAGGGGTTCGCCGGGATGGATATATTGGAGTCCTTGCTGGCCTGCGATCTGCGCTTTGGCGATATGGATTTTTTTCATCGGCATGAGCTGGCATCTGGAAGAGGGCCGATAGAGTTCAGTGTTGCCAATATGATGAAACCGGGCGTATTTGACATTGATAATATGGAGCCCTTGCAGACGCGCGGTCTGATGTTCTTTGTCACCTTGCCGGGGCCCACTGACATGCTCAAAGCTTTTGACTACATGTACGAAACAGCCAAAGTTGTTGCGAAAGCCTTGGATGGCGATATTCAGGATGAGAAGCGCAGTGTTGTTACCCGGCAAAGCCTAGAGCACATGCGCCAGCAAATTCGAGAGTTGGAGAGACGACTGCTCGTTCGACGGACCTGATATGGTCATGACCTCGCCGGAACAGGAAATGTCACTGCTTCGAGAGAATTTACTGCGATGGTCACAGGCTTATTTTGAGCAGGATGATCCAGAGGTTCCCGATGTCGAATACGACACCGCAATGCGGCGCTTACTGACGCTTGAATCTGCACATCCCCACTTAGCTACGCCGGATTCACCCACGCAACGTGTTGGGTCGGCGCCACTCACTAACTTTGCAACCGTAACTCATCGGGTGCCCATGTTGTCCCTAGACAATGCATTTTCTGATGAGGAGCTTGCTGATTTTGATCGACGTGTGACTGAACGGTTACAGCTCGAGGCGGTGGAATATTGTTGTGAGCCCAAGCTGGACGGCGTCGCGGTAAGCATCGCCTACCGTAGCGGTGAGCTGGTGCAGGCGGCCACGAGAGGCGATGGCACGTCCGGGGAGGATGTGACGGAAAATGTGCGCACCATTGTCAATGTTCCTCTGCGATTGATGGGTGATGATATCCCTGACTATTTGGAGGTGCGTGGAGAAATTGTCATTCCTCGATTGGCATTCGAGAAGATGAATACGCGTGCTCGCGATAACGGGGATAAAGTTTTTGCCAACCCGAGGAATGCCGCCGCGGGGAGTTTGCGGCAACTGGATTCCAGGGTGACTGCGAAGCGGCCGTTGTCCTTCACCGCCTATTCGGTCGGGGCCGTAGAAGGGCCTTTACCTCCCACTCATAGTGAGGTGCTGCATGCTTTGGCGGCGTGGGGACTGCCGATATCCGAGTACATGGAGACCGTGAATGGGATAGCGGCTTGCGAGACGTACTTCGATCGATTGAGTGCAGCCCGAGATGCCTTACCGGTAGACATCGATGGCATTGTGTTTAAGGTGAACGATCTCGTGTTGCAGGAGCGGCTGGGCTTTGTCTCGCGCGCACCGCGCTGGGCCATTGCACGCAAATTCCCGGCGCAGGAGGTGAGTACACGGCTGGTTGGGGTCGATTTTCAGGTGGGCCGAACAGGTGCCATTACACCGGTGGCGCGGCTCGAGCCTGTATTCGTGGCCGGCGTAACGGTAAGTAATGCAACCCTCCATAATGCCGATGAAATTCAGAGGCTTGGCTTGAGATTGGGTGATCGTGTCGTGATCCGGCGTGCCGGTGACGTTATTCCTCAAATCGTATCGGTCATATCCGAGCTCGACGGCTCGCCCGCATTGCAAGATCGGGAGCACATCGTTTTTCCCAGTGAATGTCCCGCGTGTGGCTCTCGTGTTGAGCGGGAGGCGGGCGAAGCGGTCATTCGCTGCAGCGCCGGGCTCGCTTGTACCGCGCAATTAAAAGCAGCGATTCGTCACTTCGCATCGAGAAAAGCGCTGGATATTGAGGGACTGGGAGACAGGCTCATCGAGCAACTGGTGGATGAAGGCCTGGTGCAGTCCCTCAATGATTTGTTTCAGCTCGACGTGACTCATTTGTGCAAGCTCGATCGCATGGGGGCCAAATCCAGTGAGAAGATTGTCGAATCGCTGCGGCGCGCGCGATCGACGACATTTGCCCGTTTCATTTATGCCCTGGGCATCAGAGAGGTAGGCGAGGCCACGGCAAGAGCCCTGGCGCTCCATTTTCTCAATCTAGACTCATTGCTGGCGGCTTCCAGAGAAGAGTTGGAGGGTGTGGATGATGTAGGGCCCATTGTTGCCGAGCACATCGAGGCCTATACCAATAACCCTCTCATGAGGGATTTGTTGTCCTCATTACTAGAATCGGGTATCAACTGGCCCGCAGTAGAGGTAGACAGTGGTGAGGGACCGCTGACCGGTATGGTATGGGTGGTAACCGGTAAACTCGCTACCATGAGCCGCGATGAGGCGGAGGCTCGCCTGCGTTCGCTGGGTGCAAAGACGGCATCCAGCGTCTCAGCAAAGACGAGCAAGGTGGTGGCGGGTCCGGGTGCGGGTTCCAAGAAAAAGAAGGCAGAGAGCCTTGGCATTCCCGTGATCGATGAGGACGAGCTGATTAAAGTTTTGGGAGATTCATCATGAGAGTGCTTACCCCTCGCGCGCGCGCACTGAGTCTGGGTCTCGCATTTTCAATGCTCATTGCCTGCACGACGTCTCCACCCGAGCAAGTTGACAACGTCTGCGATATTTTTCGAGAGAAGTCGGGTTGGTACGAGGACGCTAAGGAGTCCAGAGCACGTTGGAACGTGCCAATCTCTGTATCGATGGCGTTTATGCATCAGGAATCTCGATTTGTAGCGACCGCTAAACCACCGCGCAAAAAGCTGTTCGGCGTGATACCGGGTCCGCGGCCATCCGACGCTTATGGTTATTCCCAGGCCAAAAACAGCACATGGGAGTGGTATCAGCGGAGCTCAGGCAATTACGGGGCAGATCGAGATAATTTTGGCGATGCCATCGACTTCATCGGCTGGTACAACGATATGTCTCATCAGCAGTTGGGTCTCGATAAGCAGGACGCATTCCGGCTCTATCTTGCCTATCACGAGGGGCACGGTGGCTACAAACGCCAAACTTACCGTAGCAAAGAGTGGTTGGTCGGCGTGGCGAGAAAAGTAGAGAAACAGGCCCAGCGATATAACTCGCAGTTGCAGGGGTGCTCAAAGGAGCTCGAACCGCGGGGTTGGTTTGACTGGTGGTGATTGCGAATCAAAGGCCGGTGGCACGCGTGAATGTCACATACACATAACTGTCATATTTTTTCGCTGTAATTGAAATTGATGCGCGGAGCTGGCGAGAGAAGCAAATTATGGCTTTGAAGAAAGTACTGGTGGTCGACGACGAGTCAGGTATCCGGGAAATGCTCAGGCTAGCGCTGGAGATTTCGGATTTTGAGTGTCTGGAGGCCGGCAATATCGACGAAGCCTATGATCTGGTGAGTACCGACAGGCCAGACTTCATCTTGCTCGATTGGATGTTGCCCGGTGGCAGCGGTATAGAGCTTCTCAGGCGTCTTAAAAAGGAAGAGGCGTCCATGAATATTCCGGTCATAATGCTGACCGCTAAAAGTCATGAGGATAATGTTATTCAAGGGTTGGACCTCGGCGCAGATGATTACGTCACCAAGCCCTTCGCCCCTAAGGAACTGATCGCCCGAATGCGTGCGATATTGCGGCGGTTATCTGCAGATGATCCTAATGCGCTGGTAGTCGGTGAGCTGGTTCTCGAACTGGATAGCCATCGCGTCACTCTGGGCTCCAAGTCGTTGGGTTTGGGTCCCACTGAATTTAAGTTGCTGCAGTTTTTGATGTCGCATCCCGAGCGTGCCTACTCGAGGGCGCAGTTATTGGACCGAGTGTGGGGTAGCAACGTTTACGTGGAAGAGCGCACAGTCGATGTTCACATCAGGCGCCTCAGGAAGGTCTTGCAAGACGTTGATGCGGCTTACAGCGACTTAATTCAGACCGTGCGCGGCACGGGGTACAGGTTTTCTCCAAGAGATTTAACAGTGCTGTGAATAGCGCCGGCCTGTTCCGCTTGGAATTTCGCCGGGTATTGATGGCGATGGCGCTCGGAGTCGCGTGCTGGTTTGCGACGGGGGACGCATTGAGCGCTGTCGCTGCCTCTCTTGTGGCGCTCGTTCTCTTGTGGGGATGGCAGTTGTCCCGCCTCTATCGCTGGTTTGCCAATCCTGATGACATTCCCCCACTGGGAGATGCCGCGGTCCGTGGCATTTTGCATGACGTTTATGTGCTTCGCAGTCGCGGTGCTATGGGCGATAAAAGTCGTTCTCCATTGCCGGCTGATCGCAACGAGTCCTTTGAGTCTATGCGCGAGGCTGCAATGATTATCAATGCTCGTAACGAGCTACTGTGGTGCAACAGTGCAGCGGAGTATCTGTTGAACATACAGCGAGCAGAGGAGCAGGGGAAGCCTCTCCACGACCTGTTCCCTGGAAAGGCTCTGAAAAATTATCTTACAGAACAAAATTTCCAAAAGCCGCTGAGAATAAAACCGAGTCCCGACCCAGAGTTCTGCCTGCAGTTGGAGTTTTCGCGCTTTGGTGCCAGTGACAGGTTAATTTTCATCAAGGACGTCTCGGAACAAGACAAGCTCGAGCGAATGCGGCGCGATTTTGTGGGGAATGTCTCCCATGAGTTGCGCACACCGCTTACCGTAATTAAGGGCTATATCGAAACCCTGCCTTCGTTGTTATCTGAACCCAATGCCGCGCTACAAAGACCGCTCGCCTCCATGGCGACACAGGTAGGTCGGATGGAGGCTTTGATCGCTGATCTGTTGTGGTTGGCCAGAATCGAGACGGTCGAGGGCGAGCGGAAAGACGACCTGGTGAATGTCAGTAACTTGGCTGCGAGTGTGGTTGCGGAGTTGCGTTCTGCGTGGCCAAATCGTGATATTCAGTTCCGCGCTGAGTCTGTCCGCCAGCTGCGGGGTGACGAGCGGGAGCTGCGCAGTGCGCTCAGTAACTTGATTGTTAACGCCCTTAAGTATAGCGACAAAGGGCCGGTCAAAATTCGGTGGGCAGACTCCGCAGTCGGTCCGGTATTGTCGGTAGAAGATAAGGGGCTGGGTATCGCGCCCAAGCATATACCGCGGCTCACAGAGCGGTTTTATCGTGTTGATAAGAGTCGAAGTCAGCAAACCAGCGGTACCGGTCTTGGCCTCGCAATTGTGAAACATGTTGCGGTGTCCCACGAAGCGAAGTTGTTTGTTGACAGTCAGCTCGGGAAAGGAAGTTGCTTTCGATTAGTGTTTCCAAATTCCCGCTGTGCCAATTTTACCGCCTCAGATTAGACCTGCATCAGGCTAGATTATGGTTGCTGTCACTGACATTGTCGCTTGCAGCGGTTAGCATGAGCGCGGAATTGTCGGGTTAGCACTATGAGTCGTTTTTGGGTAGACAAAGTCTCGTCCTTGAGGCCCTATGTGCCGGGCGAGCAGCCCGTTGGGCAGGCGGTGGTAAAGCTCAACACCAATGAGCATGCGTTGCCACCTTCTGGTGCCGTTATGAGCGCAATATCGTCTCTCACGGGAGAGGCGTTGCGTCGCTACCCGGACCCCACCTCGAGCTCGTTGAGGTCGGTTATTGCGTTACGCGAGGATCTGACTTCGCAGCAAGTTTTTGTGGGCAACGGATCTGATGAAGTGCTCGCCCACCTGTGGGCGGCTTATCTCGCCGACCGTCCCGTCACGAGTGTCGATATCACCTATGGTTTCTATCCCGTTTGGAGCCAACTTTACGGATCCACTCTGACTCAGTGCCCTTTGCGGGACGACTTCAGTATCGATAGCGAAGCACTGATGAATGCCGATGGCGCTTTGGTCCTCGCCAATCCCAATGCGCCCACGGGTCTTGCGCTGACGCGTTCGCAAATAGAGGCCTTGGTCGCTGCGAATCGTAATCGTTTAGTCGTCATTGACGAGGCCTATTATGGCTTCGGTGCCGAAACGGCAGCGCCGCTGATTGACGATTACGATAACCTGATTGTCACGCGAAGCTTGTCCAAGAGCCACAGTTTGGCGGGCATGCGCGTTGGGTACGCGTTAGCGTCCCCAGCGCTTGTTGACGGACTGGATCGCATCAAGGATTCGTTTAATTCCTATCCGCTGGACGCAGTGGCTCAGGCGGCCTCAGCGGCGGCCATTCAGGACGTGGAATGGTTCGCGCGGGCCTCGAAAGTGGTGATCGACAGTCGCAACAGTATGACCGAGGGGCTGCTTGAAATGGGCTTTGATGTGCTCCCCTCTCAGGCCAATTTTATTTTTACCCGCCCTAGTCGAGGCTCGGGTCCGGGGTTATTCGACGCCTTGCGCGAGCGCAACATTCTTGTGCGTCGATGGGAGCATCCTCGAATTTCAGACTGGCTGCGTATTTCAGTCGGTACACCAGAGCAGACGCGGGTGCTG
>Ga0255743_10002393_pt1 | contig 15539 bp, 11 predicted proteins | sample 101ome_19_FD_179950 | JGI IMG/M metagenome (GOLD analysis project Ga0255743, IMG submission 179950) | Coastal salt marsh microbial communities from the Groves Creek Marsh, Skidaway Island, Georgia - 101405AT metaG (version 2) | ecosystem: Environmental > Aquatic > Marine > Intertidal zone >... | reverse complement strand
ACATCGGTTCGTGTGTCTTTGAATATTGTATGTGCGGTGTAACGCGGGTGCATGCTAAAAACTTTCGTGGTTCGCTAAATTCTACGTGATCGATTGTAATTGTACATAGTAGTGGACGTTCGGACAAATGGCGCTCACAGCCCATGCATTCATCGCGCCAGTCGATCCACCTGGGCGATCGCTCGCTCGCATCGTCGTCGACACGCGCGAACGTCGGCGCGCGCGATGCCGTCGATCGCCTCTCGCGCGAACATCGCGTCCGTCTTCGCCCGCGCGCACGGTCCCTCGGCGCACGCGCGCGTCGCGCGCGCCTCCTCGAGGAAATCTTTCGCGCGCGACTTGGCGTGCGCCACCACGTACGAGTGTCCGAGCGTCGGTTCGTGCGCCAACCGCGCGATCGTCGCCTCGATCTGGCACGCGTCGACGAGGACGTGGGGCGATGACGCGCTCGGCGACGCGCCGGCGTCGGCGGCGGACATTCGCGCGCGTCGGCGCGAGGCGCGAAGTGACGCGTAGAAAGAGACGTCAACCAAATCGCCGAGGTCGGCACTCGCGCGCGCGAGGCGACGACGCGCGGCGCGATGTCGACCTCGCGCGGACGGAGACGCGCTCTTGCGATCGTCTCGCGCGCGTTTGAACGCGCGCGCGCGGTGAAGACGACGGATGCGCGCGTCGGACGCGCGTTCGAGGCGACGGCGCGTGGGCCTCGAACCGTTAGTTCGGGCGCAAACGCCGAGGACGCGAGCGCGATGGGGACGGTGGGACGAGGCGCGCGCGCGGACGAGGCGCGAGATTCGTTCATTTTATTGGATTTAATGCGCTCGGTGCGCGCGAGAGGGCATCTCACCGCGTCGTTGGACCCCTTGGGACGATCCTTGGGACCGATTACCAAAGGGTACGAAACCATGGAGGCGACGACGCCGGCGGACGCCAGGGACATTCACGCCATGTTACAGGCGTATCCCGATCACTTTTACGTCGACGGAGAGCGAGTGAGTCTCTCGACGCATCTCGGGTTGACGGACGCGACGCCGACGCGGGAATTTTATTTAGGAGAAGACGCGGCGACGTTGGATCCGAGCGGAACGAGGACCAAGACGTCGTGGCGAGCGAACGAATTATTCGAACGTTTGAGGGACGTGTATTGCGGCACGATGAGCGTTGAGTGTCATCATTTGACGAGCAAGGCGAAAAAGCGTTGGCTGAGGGAACAGGTGGAGAGTGGACCGGTGAGTCCGAGCGCGAAGGATCGACGGCGAACGCTGAATAGACTGCTCGTCGCGGATCATTTGGAAAAGTTTTTAGCGGAGAAATTTCCATCAGCGAAGAGATTCGGTTTAGAGGGGGCGGAGAGTTTAGTTCCCGGTTTACAGGCGTTCGTCGAGCGCGCGGCGGAGCGAGGCGTGGAGAGCATCGTCATCGGAATGGCGCATCGAGGAAGGCTCAACGTCTTGCACAACGTCTTCGGAAAACCTCTGGGTGCGATTTGCGCTGAAATCGTCGACGACAGATCTTCTTTTCTCGTCGGCGACGTGCGATATCATCTCGGCGCGCGAACGGTGGTGGACGTCGCGGTCGAAGACGGCTCGAAGGCTCGACAAGTGGCGTTGAGTCTTGTGCCCAATCCTAGTCATTTAGAGATGGTCAATGCCGTGGTCAGCGGCGTGGTGCGAGCGCAACAGTTTCGGCGCGATCCTGACGGAAACGGTGAAGCCGCGCGCGCGCACGTTTTGCCACTGCTCCTTCACGGCGACGCATCGTTCTGTGGGCTCGGACAGAACGCAGAAGTCATGCAGTTGCAAGATTTGCCGGATTACACGACGGGAGGAACCGTTCACGTCGTGGTGAATAACCAAATCGGTTTCACGACCGTTCCTCGCCGGGCGCGTTCAAGTCCACACCCGAGCGATGTGGCAAAAGCGTACGGCGCACCGATCATACATGTCAACGGCGACGATCCAGACGCCGTCGTGCGAGCCATGCAACTCGCGGCTGATTATCGCGCAGAATTCCAATCCGACGTCGTCGTAAATTACGTGTGCTACCGTAGGTTCGGTCACAACGAGCTCGATGATCCATCGATCACGTTACCACTCATGTCTAAAAGAATACAAGCCACGGCCAGAGTCGCGGAGACGTACGCCAACGCGTGTGTGGCGGATGGCGTATTGGCGATCGACGAGCTGAGTTCCGTGCGAGAGGAAATCGAGAAAGATTTCGCGGCTGACAGCGCCACGCATCAGGATTTCGTTCAAACCACTGAGTCGTGGCTCGCGACGACGCATTCAGTGATAAACGGTATTTCAGGTCGAGAGGCACTTCTGACGGCGGCTGGAACGGGCATGCCGCCGGACGCTTTGAAGGAGATTTGTCACTCCATCACGTCCCCGCCCGAGGAATTAGATTTTGAGCTTCATCCGTACGTGAAGACGCTCTTTGAGGCGCGTCGACAAGCAATGGAACCGGACGCACAGAAAGGTGCTGGGAAAATAGATTGGGCCACGGCTGAGGCTCTCGCTTTCGCTTCTGTACTCATGCACCCGTGCGAAGAGCGATGGCAAAACCACGTCGCGTGGTGGAAGGACCAAAAAGAGGAAGATCGAGTGGGATCGCATGTCCACGTGCGATTGAGCGGGCAGGATTGCGTTCGAGGGACATTTAATCAGCGTCACGCCGCGGTGTACTGCAGTCGCACGTCTCACGAGCACGTACCTCTGGACAATATGCGCATGGGTCCGCAAGACAAATTTTGCGCCGCGAATTCGCCGTTGAGCGAACACGCGGTGCTGGGATTTGAGTACGGCTTCGCGTCAGAAATCGGTAAAGAAGCGCTCGTTTTGTGGGAGGCGCAGTTTGGGGATTTTGCGAATAACGCCCAAGTCATCATCGATCAATTCATTTGCTCTGGCGAAGAGCGATGGGGCCAGAGGAGTAACATTGTCCTTCTATTACCTCACGGTTACGAGGGACAAGGTCCGGATCACTCGTCGGCGAGACCCGAGCGTTGGCTCGCCGCGGCGAATGATGATCCAGATTCTTTACCGGGCAACACCGAATGGGACGTCGCGATCGCCGAGCGCACGTTCGACGCGCTCGAACCCGACGAAGACGACTTCGTCGACCTCGAGAGCGTCAGGGCAAAGCTTTGCCGCGAGGACAGCGCCGAGAGCAGCGCGCACGCGAGAGACGCCGACAAGGGTCAAGAGAGCGGTATGTGGGACGACGTCGAGGCATATTTCGGACGCAAAGGCAAAATTCACAGACGGGATTGGATTCGGTACATGCGCCGCCGCGCGAGAGCATCCGTCATGTTGTGCGCTAACTTCGTCATGGTCCAGCCATCCACGCCGGCGCAATATTTCCACGCGTTGCGTCGCCAAGTGAGTTCGCCACACACAAAGCCTCTCGTCGTGCTCACGCCGAAAACTCTTCTTCATCACAAACACTGCGCGTCGAAACTGCTCGACTTTGCTCCAAAGTCTTCGTTTCGTCGCGTCATCGCCGACGGAGACGCCGGCGACGACGTGACGCGACACGAACACATTCCGCTGAAGCCGACCTCAGAGATCAAACGCGTGGTTTTCTGCACGGGAAAGATGTACTACCAACTCGCCCGGCACCGATCGACGAAAAAGATTGACGACGTCGCCCTCGTGCGCGTCGAGCAACTCTTCCCGTTCCCGCACGACGCCCTGGCGCGTCGAATCCAACGCTATCCCAACGCTCACTTCGTATGGGCGCAGGAAGAACCCAAAAACATGGGGTACTGGGCCTTCGTCGCCCCTCGCATCGCCACAACCATGCGCATCAGTCGCGCGCTCAACGACGCCAGTTTACGTTTCATCGGACGGCCGCCCAGCGCGGCGCCGGCGACCGGTTCGCTCGCCATTCATAACGCCGAAAACGCTCGAATCATCGCTCAAGCCTTAGATTCGAGCGATGACGCCCTGCTGTAGCATTATTTCCATCGCACGCGCGAACGAACGCCCCCGCTCGCCTCGGCTCGCCGCGCACCTGTCGTGCGCGCTTTGAATCATAATCAAACGCCTCACCTCGCGACGCGCGTCCGCCGCCGCGTCTCGCGCGTCCGACGCGCGCGCGATGGACGATGACGGAGAACCACCGACGCGCGCCCTGTTCGCGTGTTACCTCGTCGTCTCGCTCGATCCGTCCCGGCGAGGGAAATCGTACGTCGGTTTCACCGTCAATCCCCCGCGCCGCTTGGCGCAACACAACGGCGCGATCGCCAACGGCGCGCGGTACACGGCCTCGCTGCGACCGTGCGAGATGGCCCTCGTCGTCTCCGGATTCGCGAGCAAGACGCAGGCGTTACAGTTTGAGTGGGCGTGGCAGCATCCCGCGCGCTCTCGGGCGACGCGAGAGGCGGCGGCGCGGGCGAAGATCACCGACAAGTCCACGGCGCCGACGAAAAAGGCGCAATTGATGTGCGAGATGCTCGGATTAGCGCCGTGGCGGCACATGCCTCTGTCTGTGCACTGCATGAGCGAGAGGGGGACGGCGTTGATTGAAAAGTATCGGGCGGCGATTCCGTCGCACGTGGACGTGGCGGAGACGACGACGCGGGAGATGGAACGTCTGGTGGAACTGAGCGGGAACGCGGGTCGGGACGACGAGGACGACGGCGTGGACATGGGCGAGCGATCGCTGAACGTGGACGCGAACGGGGAGATTGGGACGCCGAGCGTGTCGACGGCGGCGGCGGCGACGACGACGTGCAGAGTGAGCGCGTGCGGAACATTAGCGCGAATCGACAGAAGCGTCGGGTGCACGGCGTGTGGTGCGCGATTTCACGCGACGTGTTTAGCGAGACACTTCTTTGACAGCGCCGGGGACGAAGCGCTGACGTGGAGGAGTCGTTTGATTCCAGAGGAGGGACCGTGCGCGAGTTGCGGGCACCGTCTCACGTGGGGCGCCGTGTTGCGCGCCAACGCACCGCGAATCACGCCGTCCGCCGCCGCCAGTCCGCTCGTGAAGAACGACAACGACGACGGTGTGACCTCGGCTGAGAAACTCCGAAGGGCGTTATCGCTGGAGAGGCGGGAAAAAGAGCGCGCGCGCGTGCGGTCGTGGGCGAGAGACATTTCCGACGAGAGCGAAAGCGAGAGCGACGGCGCCGAACTCGACTTTGTGTCCTCCCTGTGTTAGGAACGATAGATATTGTACAGTAGATGTTCATTACGTGGGTTGCGCTAATTTCTTCGTGATGATGTCCGCCACGCGCGCCTGTGGATCGCTGCGGACTTGGTCGATGGCGAACTTGGCGGCGGCGTGGTGCATACTTTCGTCTCGCAGCGCGCGTTCGAGCGTTTTCGCTAATAGTTTCGACGTCAAACGGCGCATCGGAATGACTTTCGCCACATTTAACCGCGAAAGTAGCGCGGCGTTATGGTGTTGATCGAACGCGGCCGGCACGACGACTTGTTTCGTTCCCGACCGGAGCGCCGCCGCGGTACAGCCAATCGTTGCGTGCGATACGATGACGTCGAAACGCACGCGTCCCTCGACGCACGCGGAGAGGGGGAGATAATGTAAGTGAAGTGCATTCGCGGGCAAGCCCCGTTTCTCGAAATGACTCCGGTCGGTGGTCAAGAAGATTGCCTTGGCGATTCCTCCCCCGAGGCGAGCCATCGCCTTGGCAGCTGCGTGCAAAAACTGTTTTTCAAAGGGTGGATGTCCGGACGCGGAAACGAAGACGGCGGTGGGTGCGTCGTCGCTCGTCACAAATTCTCTCGCGCGTGCAATCGCATCCTCGTGCGCGTCCGCGTCCGCATCCGCGTCTGCGCATGGAAAATCAATTTGATGCACGACGCGAGCGGCGTTTGATTTCACGACGGAGAACGCTTCAGGAAACATGGCGATCACATGTCGACACAAAAACCATCCCTCCGCGGCGAAGACGCCTCTGACGGGTGTCATCAAACCGAGCCGTTTACGCCTGAACGCGTTGAGCTCGGGCGCGAAGACTCGATCGATGAGAAAATCGGCGCACCGCGCCGCCGCGCGCCTCGGGAGAAACCACAGCGTCTCTTGCAGAAACGGCAACACGCTCTCACCCGACCTTCGAAGCAACGCCGGCGACAACACCACCGAGTGACACTCGACGCGTGGATATTCATCCAACTCTTCAGACAATTCTTCGACGCATCGCACGACGAGATCCAACGTGTGCGCCAAGATGATGGTTCGATCCGCGCGTCTCGCGAGCGTCGTCACCGCGTCAAAGTGCTCCTCCAAACGCGACAACCACCACCGCACCACCTCTCGCCCGTCCCTCCCGTGCGACGTCCTCCCCCCACTCATCGATCGACGCAACGCCTCCGCGTATTCCTTCGCGTTCCCGACCGCGACGAATCCCACGTCGTCCCGCAACGCAGACTTAAAGTATGGATTCGTCGCGCAAAACACTCGAGTCTCCGCGCCGACGCGCGCGCGAATCGCATTCGCCATCCACACGCACGGCATCACGTCCCCGGCGCTCCCGTAACACGCGCTGACGAGTATCTGCGTCCGCGCGCGCGCCATGTCGCGACGAGATGTGCGTCCGTCGTGCGTCACACGGCCGGTGCTCACATTCGTGGGCGCGTTGTTCACTTTTTCACTCGAGGGCGCGGGGACGGGGACGGGCGCGGGAGACGCCGACGAACGCGCGAGACGCCGACGGAGGCGCGAGACGACGGACGCGAGACGACGCGAGACGACGGACGCGAGACGACGGACGATCGCGAGTGGTGGACGAACGCGCGCGTCGGCGCACAGTCGTCGATTCATTCATTCATTCATTGATTCATGCCGCCGCTCGTGACGCGCGCGAACGTCCCCGCGGTCGTCGACGTCGGTCGTCGACGCGACCGTGGGAACGCGGACGGTGTGCGGTGGTGCGCGACGGCGACGCGTCGTGGGACGCGCGCGATGCGCGCCGCGTTGCGACCGAACGAGGAGTGGCCGCCGGAGGATGTGTGGGAGGATTTCGTCGCCGCGCACGCGGGCGAGTAGGCGGGCGCGGCGGCGACGTTTGACGGCGCGACGGGACGCGCGACGCCTCTTCCGGAGCGGTACGTCCCGGATGCGTTTAAGGAGTACGGTGTGGACGTGATGGAGTGGCAGATCGTGACGAGAGGGGCGATGACGAACGACGGCGACGGGTTGCGACTGGAGACGTCTCGTCTGTATCCGGAAGCGGGGTGCGAGTACGGGAAGAGCGACGTCGCGACGACGGCGTCGGTGGACGTGTGCGCGGGTGGGCAGATGGGAAAGATGTTCATAGTGCAGGGGTGTTACGCCGATGGACCGAAAATCCTACCGAAGTGCGTCGAGGGCGCGGAGGCGACGTTTTTGTTCGCGTTCGCCGAGGAGGACGCTCCGGGCGAACGGAGGCGAGTGGAAATCACGGTCAAGGCGGCGCCGGGCGAGAAGCGAAACTGGAAAACGTCCAAGATTGACGTCACGCACGAGACGTCGAGTGAATCGGGGCTCAAGGCGAAGAGTCCGGCGGAGGGTGATATTTTAGCGGAGGACGCGGTGAGTTTGGGAGAATGGAGAGCGGTCAACGGCGTCACATTCATAGCGATCGAGGCTTTGGCGGACGTGCCCGAGGATCGCGACGCGGAGGGTGCGAGCGGTTCGTCCGCCGCCGCGGGCGCGGCGCAAAAGCTCGCGCAGGAGAAACCGGACGACCGCGCGCTCGCCGCCGCCGCCGCCGCCGAAAAAGAAGCCGAAGAGAAACGGGCGAAAGAGCAAAGAGAAGCGGCGGCGCGTGAGCCCGAGGGTATGATCGTCGTTCCGTGGTGGGCGGTCAAATCTCCGTCGAGTTGGTCCATGGGCGGCGAGTACATCGTCGGAGGAAATTCTCCTCTCCTCTTCCTGCCGAATAACATGTGGGTACTCGTCGAATCCGTGGACGATCAACTCGTCATCGAGTGCGGGCGGTACGATCAAGGCGCGCCAGGGCGCGATTTCGACGAAACCGAACGACGCGTCATCGCACGGCGATATCGCAAGGGTCGATTCGCGTCGACGTTTTTCATCCGCGAGTGCAGGCTCGATCCCGAAGAACGCGAAGACGAAAAGGAAGAGTTTGACATTTTCGACGACTTGGACGGCCTCGACGATCGATAGCTCGCGTCGACGCGCGCGTGTAATAGTACCTCGCCATCGGCGCTCGCTCTCGAAACGGCGCGAACGCGCCGCGGGCTCGAGACTCGAGCGGCGCTCGGCGCCGCGGGCTCGAAAACCGTCGACTCGCTCTCCAAAACACGACGCGTCCGAGACGCGAGACGCGTCCGAGACGCCATGCGCGCGGGAGACGCGGCGTACGAGGCGAGCGTTCGAACCGCGGCGCTCGAAATCATCGCCGAGGAGCGCGTGACTCGAGCGAGCGAGGTTGATTATCAACCGAGCGGTTCAACGGCCGAGACGTCGACTTTCGCATCAGTCGACGACGACGGCGTCTCGACGACGACGCTGAGCGCCGAGGACAGAGCACATGCGAGAATACTTATACGCGATCTTCCGCGAGTGTTGAGAGAGTTGGAGGCGGGGTCGGCGTCGGACGCCGGGGCGTTCGAGGCGCCGACGAGAGACTTCTCGCCGACGCGACGCAACGCCGACGGCGAGAACTCAATCTTGGCGGTGTCAACGCGCGCGGAGACGTTGACATTTGACGATGATGACGGAAATACCTACCCGGTGTCTGCGTTGGAGCGGCTCGGCGCGTTGGAGGCTGAGTTGCGGGAAATATTGGGAGACGGGATAGTCGACCGAGCTCTCGAGACGGTGGACTCGCCGAGACGCGAACCGGAGGCGGTGCCTCAGCCGACGTCGGCGCCGATCTCGCCGCCGAGACCGAGGGCGAAGTTCAGTTTGATGCCGACGCCGTTGGGTAAGGGTGATCGAGTCGGAAGTTTTGAACCTCTGATACCGTCGGCGACGAAGAGCGCGGAAAAGAGCGAGTGGGATCCGTACGCGGCTTTCATCGGCATGAAAGGGAAAAGAGCCTCGGATGCGACGGGACCGTACACGCGCGGCGAGCATTCTGCGCCGATTCCAGAAAGATCGATTCGTTTGCCTCTAGACGTGTCGTTGACGCACGCCGAGACTCTCAGAATGATGAACGACTTGGAACAGAGAGTGAAAGAAAAACCGGTGGTTTCATCGAGGCGCGCGGAAAAGAAGAGAAAGGATGACGAACCTGAACCTGAGGTGTCTATCGAGGACGTCGCGACGGGGGACGAACGCGTCGAATCACGATTCTCGCGTGAATACACGCGGCAGGACGCGGAGACAATTCTCAACCTCGCGCGCGACGTCGGTCCGACGGGTCTGTGGGTCGATCCCGAAGAAGAGGTCGGCTCACGTGAGGGACCGATGGCATCAATGGCCGTAACGATGTCCAATCACGAGACGGGTGTCTCTGACGTCGAATCAGGACCCACTCTCGTGCGCTCCGGCGCTCCGATGGCGGACGTTGAGAGCACCGACGAATTTAAGCAGATGCTGGACGCAATTTTCGCTGAGGACGAGTGAGTGCATCGTCGAAGTAGATTTGTTTTAGGATTAGTATTATTTATTTAGGTTGCAAAACAATTGTGTCAAATACGTTATTCCAACTACGGTACTTCATAGCAAACCAGCGGGATTGATGCTGTGGGACTCGTAACGTGCGGAACAAACAAAGCGCAGACGAGTGAAAGAATGTTTAGAAGTCGTTACCGACCGGGCACTCGACGACCTTCAAGATCGCTTCGCCCAGGAGACGATGAACACCGACAATAGAGTCACCCGGCTTGATCAAGCCGAGCGTGTCGCGGGCGTAGAGGATGGCGTTGCGCATGACTTGCTGCGGGATGACGGCGCTACCTTCAGCCCACTCCGGCGGTTGGATGATCGGGATGATGCCGCGGCTGATGAGAGAGCGGCGGGCAGTGCTCGCCGGATCCTCCTCTTCGGCGTAGCAGACAGACAAGATAGGCGCGCTCGGTCTGTATTTGGAGATCAAGCGGGCAGTGTTGCCGCTTCTGGACAGGGTGATGATGAGCGCGGCTTCAACCTTTTGAGCCGTACGGACGGCAGAGGAGGCCATACCTTCCGAGATGGACATCGGGATTTGTTGGTGCTCGAGAATTTGGAAGTAGCTCGCGACGTTGTCGACGTAAGCCTCGGCTTCGCGGCAGATGGACGCCATGCACTTGACGGCGTCGAGCGCGTAGTTGCCCGCGGCGGTTTCGCCAGAAAGCATCACAGCGTCGGTGCCGTCGAGGATGGCGTTCGCGACGTCCGTCGCTTCCGCACGAGTCGGGCGCGGGGCGCCGGTCATGGACTCGAGCATTTGCGTCGCCGTCACGACGGGCTTACCCGCGTAGTTGCATCGCTTAATCATGCGCTTTTGCGCCAAGAAGATTTGTTCCATGCGGATTTCCATACCCAAATCACCACGAGCGACCATCACGCCGTCAGACTTGGCGACGATGTCGTCAAAGTTGTCCAAACCTTCCATGTTTTCGACCTTGGAGATGATGGAAACCTTTTTGGCGAAGTCACCGAGCACGGAGCGAATGTACTCGACGTCGCTCCCCTTGCGCACAAAGGACGCCGCGATGAAATCGACGTTGTTCTTCACGCCCCACTCGATCAAATCGTGACGATCCTTCTCGGTGATCGTCGGCAAGTTGACGACGACGCCCGGCAAGTTCATGTTCTTGCGTTCGCCGAGCTTGGCGCTGTTTTCGAGTCTGCACTTCACCTCGCCCTTGGCGACGTCGCACTCGAGCACGGTGAAGGTCACGGAACCGTCGGCGCAGAGAATCTTAGAGCCCGGCGCGACATCCTTGGCCAAATCCGGGTACGACACGGCAATCTTTTCGGCGCTTCCCCTGAACTCGTAATCGGTGGTCAAGATGACTTCGTTCCCAGCCTCGAGCATCACCGGACCGCCGCACGCGAGCATACCGGTACGAATCTCCGGACCCTTGGTGTCGAGCAAGACACCGCACTGAATGCCCGTGTTCGCGCACGCCGTGCGAAGGTTGTCCAACGTCTCTTGGTGGTACTCGTGGGAACCGTGAGAAAAGTTGAAACGCGCCACCGACATGCCCGCGCGCAACATCTTCTCCAACACGTCCACCGTTCTCGACACCGGTCCGAGCGTACAGATGATCTTCGACTTGAAAGATCCATCCAAGCGCACGTCCCCGTTATCGAGAATCGACGTCTGTCCACCGTGCGTCGCCTCCTTGGAGAGGTCGACGTACGAGCCGTGTCTGTTGCTTCGGCTCAGTCCCATCGCGCTTTTTCGTTCCTTCCCTCGGTATTCCTCCTGCTCGTCGCGCTCGAGCGTTCTCAACGAGACGTTCGAGAAAGCTCTTCGATGTCCGTCGACGTCTCCGTCGATCGACCCGGTCGATTGTGACGCGTCACGTCACGACGCGACGCGACGCGGGACCACCAGACGCCGACGGCGGATAACCTCTCCCGAGGGACGTTGATTGGCTCCAATTTCACCAATCACGACTCGACACGAGTCCCACGCGGATAAGGGCTTTGGCCAATCAATTTCAAAGCGCCGCGCGATGCGCGGGCACGGGTGGACGAGCGGTGCGTTCGTGGTGTATGGGCATTCAGTGAGCGCGTGCACGTGATTGGCCCGTCGTCGTCGTGGACGCGTCCTCGCCGGACGAGTCGGTGGGTGGCGCCCGGCGAGGCGACGCGAGGCGCGCGGGGGCCCACGGGCGCCACGGAGAGGGCGGTGAGAAGGGGCACACAGATGACTACGTATTGGATTGATTGCACTGACGCGCTCGCGAGGCGTCGGCTAGGGTGGAATCAGTAAAATTTGGTGGTGGTGGAGCGCACGATTTGCGGCGCGTCGCCGGGACGGCGAGGCGGCGCGGGCGGCGGTTGGCGAGACTCGTAGAGCGCTCGGCGAGCCGCGGGATCGGGGCGCGGTGGTTGATTGGGCTGTCTAGCGATCGCCGCGTCGGACGGTTGAGGCGCGATCAAAGTGGTATCGGCGTCTCCGGAGGCGACGGGCGAAGCTTCGCGAGTCGGCTCAGCCGTCGTGACGTTTGAGTGAACTTTGCGAACGCGTTCCGGTGAAGACATGGCGCTCGTTCGAATCGACTGAAGCGTCTTTTGCACGACCGCTTTGTCCAGAACTCTATCCATGACGTCGAGACTCTGCGCCGACGCCGATGTGGAAATGTACGGAGTCGACGCGCCAGACTGAGACTGTGACATCTGACCCGACTCGGACATCGTCGATTGCATCCACGTTTGCTCACTCAACGTTGCGTCGTCACCGTCCACGTTTTGCGTCGCGTTCGATTTGCCCGTCGTGAGCTTTGTCAACTCATCCATGGGAATCGTTTTCTTCATCATTCCAAAAAAGGACGCTGCCAAACTGCCGTCGCGTTCGCGATTCTTCTTCTTCTCTCCCATCTTTGGCGACGCCGCCGTCGATAAGGTGCGAACGAAAGCGTCGAACGTGGCGTCATCATCGGGTTCGTTTCCATCGTTCTTACTCGATTCCTTTGAAACTTTTCGAACCACGAGCACGACAGTTGCGTAGAAGATGCTCACGAAAGCCGCGAGACCGAGCGGTCCGACGAAATAGAGAGAAAACATCTTATCCTTCCATGTGTGTTGACGTTCTTGCTCATCCTTTTGTTTTCGCTCGGTGCGCACCACCTCGACCGCTGTCTCCTTAATGCGCTCGAGCGCCTCCTTCTCCTCTTTATCTTTCGCGCTCTTCGACTTCGTGTCAATAACGTGCTGCGGCACGTATCGCTTCCACTGCTGCGTCTCTCGAGCCGTCTTCGGTAAAACCACCGGAAAGTGCGATAAAAAATCCACCGTAAGAGATTGATCCTCCGCTAATTCGTTGCGTTTGATGTTCTCTTCCGTGAGAATCTTCTCATCGGCCTCCTTCAGACCCTTCTGCGCCCACGAACGCTCAGAGCGATCGCGGTGCTCTCTAAACGCGCTCTCGTAGAGCGCGATGTCGTCCGTCGTGTCAATCTTCTTCTTCGCCGCACCCTGCGCTGCCCCCGTGCGCGCTGTGGCGTCTTTCCCGTTCACGACCCATGCGTTGCCGTGTTCGTCGTACTCGACGTCCGTGTACGACGCGTCGGCTTCGTGCGCGTCGAAAAATGACGTCTGCGCGGAGGAAGGTTTCACCGGTTGCGTGACCACCGCCGTCGGGATGGCTGAATTGGGCGTCGTGGTCGAGTTCACACCCATCGGTCTCGCCGCCGCTAACATCACAGATTCCACTGCGATGGGCGAAGGCGAAGGCGACTGAGACGACGCATTCTGCTGCGCCGCGGCGCGAACAGGTTCAAGAGTCCCATCCTCCAACTTTTTCATGACCTCATCGTCTGATGCACCATCGTTGATAAAGTTTCGTCCTTCTTGACGCTTATCCGCATACGGGGAACCCGCCGGTGCCCGCGCGAGCTTCACCGAGTCGGCGTCGGACGTCGGCGAAGAAACATTTGCCGGCGCGCCGTCCAACTTTTTCACCATCGCCTCGGAAGAATTCTCAAGCGCGCTGACGAGAGAGCTCTTCTTTATCGCGCTCGACGCGGGAGGCGGTGGCGCGGGTATCGTGTCCTGCCACACCTTGAGCATGTCGGTGAAGGAGCGCGACGACGAAGCCGCGTCCTTTCCTAGGTCCGCCCTCGATCTACGAACGTGATCATCCATCATCGCGCTCACCCCGCTGTCGATGCCACTATCGTTGCCAACAAATTTCTGCAAATTTTCCGATTCACGCTCCTGCGCGTGGAGTTTCGACACAATGTCCCCGGACTCTCGCTCCTCGCGCGCCTTGTCCGACTCGGTTTGAAAGTCTGGCAACTGAAAATCTATCTTTCTAAGGGATAAAGAGTCCTCCTCATCGTCGTCGTCGCGTTTGCGATGATGTCGATGATGCGAGTTCGTGCGTTCGACGTCGTCCTTCTCGTTCTCGTCGTCCTCGTATCGTCGTCGACCGAGAGCCGCGTACGTCGCCCGCGCGCTCTCTCGCGCGCGATTGCTCGACGACGTCTCGTCGTCTTCAAACACACCCCGCGACGCCACCCGCGTCCACGGCTCTTCTCCCCCGATCTCTTCTGCCGCGATCTCTCGCTCTATTCTCGGTACGCTAAACTCCACGTGATCGTCCTCGAACGGCAAGTCGTCGTAGATGGGCTCGCGCAACGCCTCCCCCGCCGCGCTCGTCGCCGCGCCTCCCAACAACCCCCCTCCACCGACGCCCACACCATCGCTCGCCACCGCTAACGCGCACGCAACACACACCGCGATCACCACCGACGTGCTCGGCACCGGCACGCTCGTTCTCCCCCCCGCGTACGACGCGTCGTCCGACCGCATCTTCTCAACACCCTCCCACGCGCACCGTCCCCGCGCCCCGCGCCCCGCGCCCCCGCGATCGACGCCACGAACGCGCGTCGAGCGCGGCGAACGATTCCTCGCGTTCGTCGCCTCCACGCACTCGCGCGCGCGCTCGATCCTCACGCGTCGCGCGACGCTCTCAGGATGCGCGCGCATTCGTTCATCATCCATCCATCCTCGCGCGCGCGGCGTCTCGTCGACGCCTCGATCCGTTTGTCCGATGATTTCGTCCTCCTCCGTCGACGCGCGTCCTTTATTTTTGTCGCACGATTCGCACGCGAGTGGGGATCCGATCACGCGTTCGACCGGTCGCGAACGCCATCAAACGCACAAAACAAAACATGGATGACCGACCGACCGACCGCGCGGGGGCGCGCGAGGACGAGATCTCGATCACGATCGGTCGAGCGCGCGCCGTGGGTCTTGTGTGTCGTATTCAAAGCCTCGTTTTACCGATCATCCATATCAATTGAGATGGGATACGATCGGACATTCGATACGAATGCGATCCATCGCGCGTCGCGCCCGACGAGGCGTCATTCCAGCACACTCGAACATTACGATGTCCGCGCTCCTCGCTTCCTCTTTCGTCGGCCGCGTCGCCGCCTTCAAGGCGACCAAGGTTCAAGTACGTTTTTTTTGTGTGTGTTTTTGTTCGCCACGCGCGACTCGGTCGAGGACGACGAAGAGACCGCGCGAAGACGAAGACGTGGACGATGAGGAATGCGCGATGGTCGGTCGGTCGCGGGGGATCGACCGCGCGCGTGCGAGACGCGTGCGAGACGCGCGAGACGACGCGCGAGACGGTGGTGGGGAGAAGACGCGCGTGGGAAATGGGACGCGCGTTCGCATCGCGTCCCATTTCCCGCGCGCGTCTCCACGCGCGCGAGCTCGGTCGAGGATGAAGATATGATATGCTCCATCGAGCGCCAGGGCTGGGCGAGGAAGATCGTTCATGGATGTGCTTCGTGGGTGGGGGTGCGCGTTGAGTCGGGATTGGTGGATGGGTATCGGCTCGTCGTCTTCTCGTCGAGGGAAGACATGACGGAGTGTAAAAAAAGGGTGATGCGTTCGAACTCGATGACTGACGATGGTGTTTTTTGTGTTTTTCTCTCGCGCGTGTAGGCCAA
>Ga0255743_10002370_pt1 | contig 15620 bp, 15 predicted proteins | sample 101ome_19_FD_179950 | JGI IMG/M metagenome (GOLD analysis project Ga0255743, IMG submission 179950) | Coastal salt marsh microbial communities from the Groves Creek Marsh, Skidaway Island, Georgia - 101405AT metaG (version 2) | ecosystem: Environmental > Aquatic > Marine > Intertidal zone >... | reverse complement strand
GCTCCGATGGCGTCTCAATTGACGCGAGCTTGTCAATTTCAGTCTGTCTATCTGCATTTGAAATAAACGTCATGTCAGAGCGATATAAGCTTTCTGCCCCAGCCGGCATTACGGCAAGCATGCTAAATACGACAAGAAATGACCGAGTGTTCATGAATCCGACTCTACCGAGCTTTGCGCAAATTGACATCATTATTTCGATAACTCATCCAATCGTTCGCTAACGCCTGGATTGTACGCGAATGTCCTTGGCTTAAGTTCAATCTCCAAAGAGTTAAGTACCGCGCTGAGCGCGGAAAGACGACCTTGCTTCTTGTGATTGGCATCAATCCGATGCCATGAACTGACATTACAACGCGAACACATTGCATCAAAAGCGACCTCGTACTCTCCGCGATGAGCGAAGCTTTCGATATCACTTACCGTCAACTTCCAGCGTTTTTCAGGATGTTGCGCTCGGCGTAATAGACGGGATCGGTGCGTTTCGCGATCCGTCTCCAAACACAGCTTAACGAGAGTGATTTGATTTGCTTGGAGCATGCGCTCAAACGCATTGATCTCCTCAATGCTCGACGCATAGTCAGAGTCCGACAATCCATGTTCGACTCGCTCAACAAGGAGTCGGCCGTACCATGAGCGATCAAATACAGCGATTTGACCAGGGCCTGGAAGGCGATTCCAGAAGCGCCACATAAATGGATGACTCCCTTCTTCAGCACTCGGCGGGCCAATCGGGTAGACCTCAAATCCACGCGGATCCCATGCGTAAGAGAGTTCTCGAATCACACCGCCTTTACCCGCCGCGTCATAGCCTTCAAGAACAATGATCGCTTTACGATTTTGGCGGTAAATTGCTATTTGGGCGAGTCGCAAGCGCTTGTGTAAGTCCCCGAGTGCATCCTGATAATCAGGTACAGGGTCTTCAAAGACCGTCACTTTGGAAACACCACGAGGTGCTCAATATCGAGGCTTACACCGATGCGCTCACCAATCGCATGATTGTGGTGTGACGGCGCAAAGCATCCGAGCACGACGCCGTTATCAAGCTTCACTTCGTACAAATGATGTGCACCTCGAAAGTGCTTCCCGACGAGAGTTGCTTGATAACTCGAGTCATCGTCATGGATCAAATCATCAGGCCGTAGAAAGATCTGGACATCGGACCCAACCTCAAATTCGAGATCAGCGTCGTGTGTCAGAACGCCAAGGGGACTCGATACTGAACGCGGACCTTCAACTCGCGCATCAATCATTTCACCAGGACCAACAAAATGCGCCACAAATGGGCTCGTGGGTTCGTGATACAAATTAAACGGTGTGTCGAATTGGCAGATGTGCCCATCATGCATCACGGCGATTCGATCAGCGAAATCAAATGCTTCGCGCTGATCATGGGTCACCAATAATGAACATATCCCGTCACTCTTGAGAATCGTTCTGACTTCGCTGGCTAGCCGGCCTCGAAGCTCTGTATCAAGGCCAGAAAACGGTTCATCCAATAGTAATAACTTGGGCTTAGGCGCCATCGCGCGTGCCAAGGCCACGCGCTGCTGCTGCCCACCGGAGAGTTCGTGTGGATAGCGTTGATTCAGCCCAGTGAGGCCAATCAATTCAAGTAACTCGGCGATTCGTTTGTCTTGGCTTTCTTCAGACCAACCCGTTAACCCAAAGGCAATATTTTCCGCCACGGTCAAATGAGGAAATAGCGCGATATCTTGAAAGACCATGCCAACACCACGATGCTCAGGTGCCACCCGATGGCGCTCAGTAGATAAGAGTTCGTTATCGAGCCAAATTTCACCCGAGTCCAATTCCTGAAAGCCCGCGATCGCGCGGAGCAAGGTCGATTTGCCGCACCCACTAGGGCCCAGCAAACAACCAAGCTCTTGGGGTTTTAGGCTCAAGGAAAAGTCGTTAACGATCATGCCGTCTTGATATGACAGTCGGATGTTTCGAACCATTAAAGCAGCTGTATCCACAATTATTCCTGAGTCACTGAACGATTTAGCCAAATCACGGGTATGAGTCCCACGAGCACAATTAAGATTGAAGGAACTGACGCATCAATCAAGCGCTCATCACCGGCGAGCTCATAGGCTTTCACAGCGAGTGTATTAAAATCGAAAGGTCGGAGAATGAGTGTTGCTGGCAATTCTTTCAAAATATCAACGAAACATACCAAGACGGCTGTGAACACCGATCCGCGGATTAACGGTACGTGCAATTTTGAAATAACACCAAACTGATTCAGCCCCAATAGTCGCCCGCTCTGATCGATACTGGGACGAACCCGAGACAAACCACTCGTCAAATTTCCAGTTGCGACCGTTAAAAACCGTACGAGATATGCAAATACCAGTGCAACCAATGTCCCGGATAGCCAAAGTGACGGTTGTACTCCAAAGGGTGCAAGCGCCTGAGAGATGAGCCGATCGAGAGCACCAAACGGGATCAATACACCAATCGCGACGACAACCCCAGGAAGTGCATATCCAAGCCCTACAAAAGTTGTGGTGTGATTCAGCCATTGCGATGGATATAAACGATTTGCGTAACAGATGATGAGCGCGACCATCACAATAAAGATCGATGCAAATCCCGCCAAGAAAAAGCTATTGGTGATTAAACTCCACATGGACTGTAGCTCAGCAAAAAATAGCGCCCAGTAGCTCAGAATTGTTGTCGGTAATAAAAAACCGAAGAGAACGGGCAGGATACACAGGATCTGCGCAACAGATTGCCGCCATCCGGTTAATGTCACGCTTGTTTGATTGAGCTTACGGAGTCTATCTGAGTAGTAACGCACTTTACTGCGGGATGCTTTTTCAAAGATAACGAGGAAAAAGACACAGCCTAAAAGCAATGTGCTTAATTGGGCAGCACCGACGGTGTCACCAAATCCATAATAGGTCCGAACGATACCTGTAGTGAATGTCTGGACTCCGAAAAACTGGACGGTCCCGAAATCTGCCAAGGTCTCCATAATGGCTAACAGTGTTCCAGCCGCAATGGCTGGGCGGGCCATCGGAATCACAATGCGTGTGAAAACGCGCCATCGACTCTGGCCTAAGGTGTAGGCTGCTTCCATCAGATTGGCAGACTGCTCCATGAACGCCGCTCGAGCGAGTAGATACACATAGGGATACAGCACGAGGCTCAGCATCAATGCTGCACCGGGTAATGATCGAATATTCAAGAGTGGATCCATCATCCACTCAGGTGCACTCATATCGCGTAAAAACGTGAGTACTGGTCCACTGAAATCCAATAGCCCCGTGTATGTGTAAGCAAGGATATATGCCGGATACGCCATTGGAAGCAACAATAGCCACGACAGCACACCACGTCCTTTAAATCGATAAAACGAGATGATCCAAGCAGCAGGAACACCCAGTATCACAACGCCAATGGCCACTAATACGGACAGCAAAAGGGAGTTCAGTGCATATCGTCCAAGCAAGGTATCGAGTAGGTGAGACCATGCATCAGACACACCAGTGAGTACAAAACTGACAACCACCAGAACAGGCAAAGCCACACAGAGTGCGGCTATGAGCGTGGTTAAAAGCAATCCGTTGGGTCGACTGAACGCCCAACGAACTGATTGATGATGTGTGGTTATTGCCAACCGGCGCGATCCATTAATTTGACAGCATCCTTGTTATTGACCCCCAAGGTGCTCAAATTCAAGGCGTCCGACCTGAATTCACCCAACGATGCGATCGTGGGTGATGCGGCGACACCTTGAACAACTGGGTACTCATGGTTGATCTCAGCATAATAAGCTTGAGCATCCTCTGAGACCATGAATTCAAGGAGCTGAATTGCTTCTTTACGATTCTTTGCGTGTTGAGTCACTCCCATTCCCGAAACGTTAATGTGCGCGCCGCGGTTGGATTGGTTTGGCCAGAACACGCCGAGCTTCTGAACGACTTCCCGATCTTCAGGTTTCTTCGAATCAATCAAACGACCAAAATAGTATGTGTTGGCAATCGCAAGGTCACACTGGCCGGCTGCTACCGCGCGGAGTTGGTCTGTATCACCACCTGCCGGCTTGCGAGCGAGATTCGAGACAAGGCCTTCCGCCCACTGCAGAGTCGCATCTGTACCGTTGGCCTCGATCATCGATGCCACTAACGACTGGTTATAGATATTGCTTGATGAGCGTATACAAATACGTTTCTTCCACCGAGAGTCAGTTAATGCCTCATAAGTGGAAAGTTCTGATGAATCCACACGATCTTTTGCATAAAAGATCGGACGCGAACGGATGGTCAGCCCAAACCATTGATTGTCCACATCACGAAGGTTCACTGGGATTTGTTTGGCCAGGGTGGCGCTGTCGACCGCCGCAAGCACTCCCGCCTCTTTTGCGCGATGCAAATTTCCTGCATCCACAGTGACGAGCACATCTGCAGGCGTTGCAGCGCCTTCAGCCTGAATCCGTGAGAGCAGGGCGTTGGCCTTGCCAGTGATCAGATTGACCTCGATACCGGTTTTTTCAGTGAAACGGTCAAGCAGGGGAACAATCAATGAATCTTGTCGTGCAGAGTACACATTCACCTCTGCGGCAAACGCTTGTCCAGCAAAGGCAACAGCAATGATAGTCGTTAGGATGTGGGGGGTACGCATTAATCTCTCCTCATATTCGATCGGGAGAGATTAATGCTATGCAAAATTAAATGCAATACATTCGCATTTAGATTTAGAAGTAATTAATTGACTTCTGACCAACCAATACCAACAAGCTGGTTCGCCTTAAATAGCAATGCACGAATATCTTCGACACCGTTCACCTTGGCTCGGAAGTACAGTACATCGTATACCTCACCGCCTTTGACGTAGTGATCCGCCAAAGTCTCTCCGTCATCAACATTAGCTGATGGCCCAAGGATCTCAAGCACCTCGTCCTTGGTTTGCCCTACTTCAACTTTCGCAAGTTGATCGGCATCAAGTTCAAGCACGATTTCCTTGGCAGGCTCTGCTTTTTCTGCAGCTTTAGCCTCCACCGTCTCTTCTTCAGCCGCCACAGATTCTTCTTCTGAAGTCCAGAACTCCGTGTCAAATTTCCACGATTCAGGAATCATCGAACACGCGGTCAAGCTAAAGGATGCTAGGAGAATAATAAGTAATCGCATGGTAAACCCTTTCTTTTTAGATCCTGTTATTGAACATCAACCGAGCGCGATTGTCGCCCCCAGTTGTTAAACCTCAAATACCAACTGCCCATCGATCCAGACAGACTCCAGAGCCTCGTTTCGGAATGTCACAAAATCTGCGGCTGAACCGACAGCGATCGCCCCCTGACTCGCTAATCCAATCCACGACGCCGGACGCATACTCGTCATCGCAGCAATTTCAAGCCAATCCAGACCAAATTGCCGCAACGTCCTCACAGTGACTGCTGCCGTTGCTGCGCTTCCTGCAAGGGTTCCATCACTTAGACACACAACATCATCGTGTTTGAACACACGATGTGTGCCGAGTTGATATTCACCATCAGGCATCCCTGCGGCGGAAGTGGAATCCGTCACGGAATACAGTTGAGGGACGTGTTCTCGCGCCAGCTGAAATGATGGTTCTGTCACATGGACACCGTCACAAATAATTTCTGAATATTCAGCAGCCAAAAGTGCCGCCTGCGCAACCCCAGGATTCCGATGATGAACACCAGTCATTGCATTGAATAGATGCGTCACACCGGTCCCGTGCTCGAGCAATTGGCAAGCATGGTGGTAATCACACCCTGAATGCCCAATCTGAAGCCTGACATCAAATTCCTCAGCAAGCGAAGGTAGAATTCCATCGGGATCTTGCTCAGGCGCATATGTCATCACCCGGACAACCCCGGTCTCAAACCAGGGGCGAACCTTAGCCGCATCAACCCTCCGTGTCAGAGGCGGTTGCGCACCAAGCTTTCCTTCACTCAAATAAGGGCCTTCCAAATGAACGCCCAAACAACGTGCCTCAGATTGACCACGCGACTGCATGACAACCTGTGCTGCTTCTAGCACCTGCTCAATGGATGCATCATCTGCCGTCACAGTGGTCGCCAGAAATCCCGTGAGACCAAATTGAGCATGCGTTCGCGCGAGCGCTCGAATGCCATCGACGCCATCCATGACATCACCACCGCCACCACCATGAATATGGCAATCGATGATGCCCGGAAGAATGATTCGATCGTCTACCTGGGTTAACTCAGTTAACGACTCAATCGCCGCACCAAACTGAATCGATCCCTCAATCAAACCTTCAGGCGTCACAATATGGCCAGTGATCTCAGGCATACGACATCCAATGCTCGACTGTTAATTCCTGGAGATGTTGATCGATATAGGCAAGACCATCAAGCGCATCGCCTTTCGGATCGACCACTTGATAACCTTGAGCCTCAATTCGTGAGGTATAAATACCTGATAAACCACCAACGAGTGCAATTGGCAGGTGTTTCGGAAAATCTTGGATCACGCGCCCCAATTCCATCACACCCTCGGCCAGAATATCTCGGCTCAGAGAGACCTGCTGTTCAGATTCAACGACTGCTTTGGCTAACGATGCAAAAGCACGAGGCCCCGCTTGATTTGCAAATTGCATCCATTGATTAACAGTGTCTCCAATGCCCAACGTCTTAACCAAATCATGATGGGATTGATCGAGACCACCTCGATCTGCAAGGCGCACCAATTCCTGCAGTACACGCCATCCGACCCAAGCACCGCCGCCCTGATCCCCAAGCACAAAACCAAATCCCCCGCGCCGGAAAAGCTGACCAGCCTCATCGACCCAGGCAAACGCAACACCCGTTCCAACCGTGAGGCACCCACCAGGTTCCCCGAGATGCGCTCCAAAAAGACCGGAATCCCGATCAGAAACAAGAAGCGTTCCGCATGGTGCCTTCGATAAAAATTCAGACCGCTCTGCGACGTATTCGGAACCAGCCATACCAGCGACACATTTTGTGGGCGCGGGTAAGCCAGCTAAATCAATCGCCTCTCTGATCTGCTTCCAACAGGAGTCGGCTCCAAGGCCAAGATTTGAGGGGCCTGTAACCACCTCTGACAAGACTGTTTGATCTGTCTGATTGAGAAACCGAACCCGCGTTTTGGTGCCGCCTCCATCAACCAGTGCAGTCAAACTCATACCGAGTGCCCGTATCCTTGGAGCAACTCAGGAAGTGCTCGCGTGACGACTGCTGGCGGTGCAATGCCATTAAATTGGGTTGCGCTCGCCAAGGTATAGGCACCCATCTCATGAAAAACGATCACATCATTCATATTCAGAATTGGAAATTCGGGATAACGACCCAGCTCATCGATCGAGTCACAGGTTGGCCCCGCAAATACACATGGAGACAGCTCATCACTCGATGTAAATACCGACATCCGATACTGCATGCCATCGAACAAACGACCCGACTGCGCACCATAGACGCCATCATCCAAATAAAACCACCAACCATCCCGGCGCTTTGCACGACCGACAACCTTACAAACCAAAGCCATCGATGGCGCCGAAATCACGCGACCAGGCTCCGCCAGAATCTCAACATGCTCAGGCACTCGACTTAAAACGTTACGAATCGGTTTACAAAACGCGTTGAGATCGACCGATTCACCAATATAGTGCGCAGGAAAACCGCCGCCGATATCGATCCGAAGAATCTCTGGAAGGCCCTCAGCTTTGATCTGTTCACACAGATCCAAACACACGCCCAAAGCATCCGCATGGGTATTTGCAGTCGCGGCCTGAGATCCCACGTGGAAACACAGACCGTCAACGCGAATTCCGGAGTCATTAGCGACATCCAAGATACTGAGCGCATCTTGTTGTGGCGCTCCAAATTTTCGACTCAAATCAATCGGCGCATCAGGAGCGATAAAAGACAATCGCAACATCACTCGAATCGAGTGCCGATAAGGAATCAACTTCCAAAGCTCATCCACATTATCAACTACAAAGGTCGTAACGCCGGCGGCGACTGCCTTCTCAATCTCTGCATCTGTTTTAATTGGGTGGGTATGAATCATGCGAGATGCATGAATCCCCTCATGCTCAAGCATTTTAATTTCAGCAGCACTGGCCACATCGAAATGCCCATCCTCATTGGCAATAGTCTGTAATAGGCCCGGGTAGGGGTTTGATTTCACGGCGTAATACAAAGTGACGCCAGGCAGCGCGCTCGACAGATCACTCCACTGCCGACGGCAGATCTCAGGATCAAACACCAACGACGGCGTGGTCTCAACCAAGTCGAGCCAAGTTGATGCGGATTCTCGCGGCAATACGTTGATCAATAACGAGTCCTCAAAAGGGGTTCAGGGACGCGGCATGTTAGAGAAATTTGCTGAAATTTCAAGGAGATTAAGCAATATCCGCCATATGACCGCTTGCTTCGAGCCATTGCTTGCGATCAGAGGCTCGCTTCTTGCCAAGCAGTTTATCCATCACCTCATCGGTCCCAGCAGATTCATCAGAATCATCCAGAACCAACTGCACCAGTCTTCTGGTATCTGGATCCATAGTTGTTACACGCAATTGACTTGGATTCATTTCACCCAATCCTTTAAAGCGGGTTACGCTGATCTTTCCGTTACGTTTTTCAGCAGTTAAACGATCCAAAACACCTTGTTTTTCAGCATCATCAAGTGCGTAGAACACTTCTTTACCCACATCGATCCGATACAGCGGAGGCATTGCGACAAACACATGACCTTGCTCAACAAGTGGTCTGAAGTGTTTCACGAACAACGCACAAAGAAGCGTCGCGATATGGAGTCCATCGCTATCGGCATCAGCCAAAATACACACTTTACCGTAGCGAAGACCCGTGAGATCTGATGAGCTTGGATCCACGCCCAGAGCAACGGCAATGTCATGGACTTCCTGCGATGCCAAAATCTCATCAGATTCAACTTCCCAGGTATTTAAAATCTTTCCACGTAAAGGCATCACTGCCTGAAACTCGCGATCCCGTGCCTGCTTCGCAGAACCACCCGCAGAATCACCCTCCACCAGGAACAATTCTCCAGCCATCGCATCACCACCAGCGCAGTCTGCGAGCTTGCCCGGAAGTGCTGGACCTTGCGTGACCTTCTTCCGCGCAACTTGCTTCCGCGATTTCAGGCGACGCTGCGCTGCTGCAATGGCGATTTCTGCCAATTGATCACCAATCGTGGTATTGGAATTCAGATACAAACTGAAGGCATCGCGAACAACGCCACTGACAAATACCGCGCATTCACGTGAGCTCAGCCGTTCCTTAGTTTGCCCCGAGAATTGTGGATCCTCGAGTTTGACGCTCAGAACGTAAGCACATCGCTCCCATAAATCATCTGGGGATAATTTAAGCCCGCGCGGAATGAGATTTCGAAACTCACAGAATTCGCGTAGCGCGTCCATCAAGCCCGTTCTCAGACCATTCACATGCGTTCCGCCTTGCGCGGTCGGAATCAGGTTTACGTAGGACTCTGTAACTAACTCACCACCCTCTGGCAGCCAGGTCAATGCCCACTCCACTGCCTCATGGTCAGCAGAAAATGTTCCGGTATAGGGAGTCTCTGGGACAGCCAACGACTCCCCGATCTCAGACTGCAGATAATCAGTCAGGCCATTCTCAAAACACCAACTTTCAGATTCACCTGTTTTTTCGTCGTTTAGACAAATAGTCAAACCCGAACATAAAACGGCTTTTGCGCGTAGCAAATGACGCAACCGCAAAACAGAAATATTGGCTGAATCGAAATACTGTGGATCCGGCTTAAACCGAACAGTCGTTCCCGTTTCTTTCTTTAAACAGGTTCCGATCTCACTCAGTTCACGGACTTTGTCTCCATTCGCAAATCCGATGTCATATCGCTTTCCGTCGCGACGAACTTCAATATCAACAGCGGTAGATAGCGCGTTCACCACGCTCACACCAACACCATGCAAACCACCGGAGAATTGATAATTCTTATTTGAGAATTTTCCGCCTGCATGCAGCTTCGTGAGAATCAGCTCAACGCCCGGAATGCCCTCTTCAGGGTGTATATCGACAGGCATTCCGCGGCCATTGTCGCTCACTGAGACAGACCCATCAGCAAACAGCACAACATCAATACGATTTGCATGACCCGCGAGGGCCTCATCAACCGAGTTATCAATGACCTCCTGTGCCAGATGATTTGGCCGGGTTGTATCTGTATACATGCCTGGGCGGCGTTTGACGGGATCTAGTCCTGAAAGGACCTCAATATCCTGTGCCTGATAACTCATTCGTGTTAATTCCGTATGCTGATAAATCGGCGAGGCCGTGGTGTAAACAATAAGAGAGCCATTCACTCAAAAACTGATCCAACTGCTCTCGCTCGTTTGGCTGGACCATGGAAGGGTTTGGATAGGGGTATGCGCCCTCAATGAAATCAGATGAGCTTTCATCGGTCACTTCAGCTAACTGCATATCGTGGTACAACCGAACCGTGAATGCCGGTAATGGAACCCAGGTGCGTTCTCCACGCAACAAACTGCACTGACTTTCACATAAACCTGTGTACGGCCCGAGATCGGTAAAACGCATCCTGACAAGGCAATCTTGCCCGCCGAAAGGCAACACAAACTGGAGGCTATTATCAGAACCAAAGCGACGTGCGAGCCGCATAAGCAGACTGTAATTCAATCCACAGCTTGCATGATGCCGCTTTAAATTCGGTACGTGGCGAGCCTTCTGAGGCAAGTCACTCTCCTTTCAATAAGTGCGCTTGATTCGTCTTGAGCCACTGTAATCCAATGATTGTGGCCGCGTTATTCACCTTTCCAGTCTGCAATGCTTCCATGGCTGACGCAACGGAAATTACATGCACCTTAAGGTCCTCATACTCCCCCGCTTGCCCTCGGTAACGCGAGATACCAGATGCATCACAAGAGGCAAAATAAAGATGAATCAATTCATTGGAGCCGCCAGGACTCGGATAGTAGGTGAATAACAGCTCAGGCTCGCAGGCAAGTGTTAGACCAGTCTCTTCCATCACCTCACGATGACAGGTTTTCACCGGCGACTCGTTGTCATCACAAATTCCCGCCACCCATTCGAGCATCCAAGGACTATCGTCCAAACCTGACATGGCAGCACCAATCCGAAACTGCTCCACCATCACAAGCTCTTTACGGTCCAAATCACACAAAATCACTACAACAGCGGGCGTTCGAATGAATAGCTCTCGATGCATCGGTCCAATCGATTCAGCTTGGTACCCGCGATGCGTCAGCGTCAGCTGGTCGAGTTGAAAAAAGCCATCGGCTAAACGAGTGGTCGCCTGAAGGTCCCAATCATTCACTCCAAATTGCGGCTTCGGCCATTCAGCCATTATCCCCCCAGAGCGCCCAAAAATGATTCACCGGTCCATGTCCTTCGCCAACATGTAATTGATCAGCAGCAGCGATCGCACCGCCGATGTATTCCTTCGCTTTCGAGACAGCAACATCAACCGGGTGTCCCTGTCCCAAATACGATGCTAAGGCACTCGAGAGAGTACAACCTGTTCCGTGCGTATTTGTTGTCACAACTCGCACAGTATCAAACCATTGGGCATGGCTTTCAGACATCAACAGATCTGGAGATTCTTCCGTTGAAAGATGACCTCCTTTCAACAACACCGCTTGTGGGCCAAGCGCCAGAAGACCTCGCGCTTGGGACAGCATCATATCGCGATCAACTGCTTCGCTGACGTCGAGCAGATCAGCAGCCTCTGGCAAATTCGGAGTAATCACGGTTGCTTTAGGAATCAAGACATCACGCAACGCTGAAATCGCATCCGCGTGCAATAAACGATCGCCACTCTTCGCGACCATCACGGGGTCAACAACCACAGGGCATGTCAGGGTTTCTAGAAATTCAGCGACGGCCTCGGTCACCTCAGGCGTTCCAAGCATACCCACTTTCACTGCATCGATCCGAATGTCCCGTGACACGGTCTCCATTTGCTGCTTTAAGAAATCAATGGCCACAGGGTAGATCGCGTCAACACCAACAGTATTCTGCGCCGTGAGCGCTGTGATTACGCTGAGCCCGTATGCGCCTGTCGCTGAAATTGCTTTCAGGTCAGCTTGAATCCCGGCTCCACCACCTGAGTCCGAGCCAGCAATGGTTAAGATATTTGCGTACATGTTCCATCCTAAGTTTCAAAACAGTGTAGCCGGTTTCGGGGCAAATCCGGGTATACTTCACCCATGAAAAAATTACTGACCACTCTCATCATCAGTGCAAGCCTGTTTCTTGGAGCTTGCGGGCAAACGGGGCCGCTATTCCTGCCCGACCAACCCGATAAAACGGTCGACGGCCGCTAGTCATGGATCATTTTCAATACCGTGACGGCGCTTTGTTTGCCGAAGATGTTCCCGTTTCAGATATTGCCTCTCAATTTGGTACGCCGTGTTTCATTTATTCAAAAGCGACCCTAGTCAGACATTTCCGAGCCTATGCGGATTCACTGACAGATATCCCGCACTTAGTTTGTTATGGCATGAAAGCGAATTCCAACCTTGCGGTCTTGCAAATATTGGCAAGGGAAGGCGCAGGTTTTGACATCGTCTCGATCGGTGAGCTCGAGCGTGTTATCAAGGCCGGTGGAGATCCCTCCAAAGTCGTTTTCTCAGGTGTTGGAAAACAAGACTTCGAGATGCGGCGCGCTCTTGAAGTCGGAATCCATTGCTTTAACGTCGAGTCACTTGCGGAGCTTGAACATCTCAATGCAATCGCAACCGATATGGGGAAAGTTGCACCAGTATCTTTACGCATCAATCCTGATGTCGACCCAAAGACCCATCCCTATATTTCAACAGGATTGAAAGCCAATAAATTTGGGATAGCACACGAAGATGCAATTGCAGCATACCGTCGCGCGGATGAATTACCTGGACTACACCCGGTTGGGATTGATTGCCACATTGGCAGCCAGCTAACTGACGTGTCGCCCTTGATTGAGTCACTCGACAAACTATTGAGTCTCATCGACCAACTTGCAGACATCGGAATTCAGCTAAAACATATCGATCTCGGTGGCGGCCTTGGCGTTACTTACGATCAAGAAAAACCACCACATCCATCTGAATACTTAGCATTGGTCAAACAGCGACTGGCCGGTCGTAATCTCACCTTGGTTCTCGAGCCGGGACGCTCAATTGCCGCCAATGCTGGCATTTTTGTGACAAAAACGATCTTAACAAAGACAAACCAAGAGCAGCACTTTGCGATTGTCGATGGCGCGATGAACGACCTCATCAGGCCAAGTCTCTACGGTGCTTGGCAAAATATCATTCCAGTGGATACCACCGAAAAACCCGGACAAATTGAGGCCAGCTTTGACATCGTTGGGCCTGTGTGTGAATCAGGGGACTTTCTCGGCAAAGCACGCACGCTGAGGATCCAAGAAGGTGATTTGCTCGCAGTCCGATCTGCAGGCGCATATGGCTTTGTGATGGGATCGAACTACAACACACGTGGACGCGCACCTGAAGTGTTGGTTGACGGGGATCAAATCCACCTCATTCGGGAACGCGAGACAGTCGAGAGTCTCTGGGCGAACGAGCACATGGTGGATCAATAATGCGCGTTCAATTCACCAAGATGCATGGCCTCGGTAATGATTTCGTGGTCATTGATGCGGTCAGCCAGCACGTCAGCTTACGATCGAGCCAGATCCAAAAGTTAGCAAATCGCAATACAGGCATTGGCTTTGACCAACTGCTGCTGATTGAACCTCCATCGCGACCTGATGCTGATTTTGACTATCGAATCTTTAATTCGGACGGCGGTGAAGTTGAGCACTGCGGTAATGGTGCACGCTGTTTTGCCAAATTCGTGACCGACCGAGAACTGACCACAAAACCAGTCATCACCGTCAATACGGCACGTGGATTAATTGAACTCGTTTTGACTGATACAGGCCTGGTTCGGGTCAACATGGGAGAGCCAGTTCTTGAGCCACAAGCGCTTCCGTACCAAGCACCTCCTGAACCCGATCAAACGAACACTGTTGTCCTCGAGACACCAAATGAATCACGATCATTTGGATTGATTAGCATGGGGAATCCTCACGCTGTCACTGTTGTCGATTCTGTCGACGCCACTGCCGTGGCCGAAATCGGACAAACGATTCAAGATGCAGTGCAATTTCCGGATTCGGTTAATGTTGGATTCATGGAAATCCTGTCCACGACAGAAATTCGTCTACGTGTCTTCGAACGAGGCGTTGGTGAGACACTCGCTTGTGGCACAGGTGCCTGCGCTGCCGTTGCGTATGGACGACTACTTGGACGATTGGATAGCGAAGTCAATGTTGCAACTCGAGGCGGAAACCTGCAGATTGAGTGGCAAGGCGTCGGACATGATTTAATCATGACCGGTCCTGCTGAATCTGTTTTTGAGGGAGAATTTCGCCTGTGACAATCACAGCTGACCAGATCGCAGAATACCTACAGGATCATCTGGATTTCTTCGAACAACACCCAAAGCTTGTTCGGGAGCTCAAACTCCCAACAGATTCTGGCGTTGCTATTTCTCTAGTTGAATTTCAGTTACGGAAATTGCGCGATCACATCCAACAGCTCGAAAGAGAGAATGATCACATGATCGAAACAGCACGCATCAACAGCGTGCTGTTTGAAAAAACACGGTCACTTGTTTTATCACTACTCGATGCTCGTGATCTTGATGATCTCTCGGTTGTGCTCGATGAGAAACTCGCAAATGGATTCGATATTCCAGTGGTTCGACTCCTGTTATCTGATCAATTCAATGTTCCTGATAGCCTTTCTCTGATTCAACCTGTGACTGCTGAATCACTTGAAGAGGGTGGACAACTTGCTCAAGCGGTTTCTGACAAAGAACCGTGGATCGGTCGGCTGACAAAAGATCGTCGAGCCGCATTGTTTGGTGATGACGCGAGCACAATCGAAAGCTCAGCAACACTCGCACTCGTCCGCGGCCACACGTATGGATTACTTGCGCTTGGCCATCCAGATCCAACGCATTTTCAATCCAACCAAGACACCTTGTTCTTGGATCATATTGGTGAAGCGCTCGCGATGATCCTGCCTCGGCTTCTTGATAAGGCGAAGTAGTCCATGATGTTTCACGCATTCGTCACGCAATATCTTGACGGCATGCGCCAAACACAACGTCGAAGTGACAAAACGATCGAGGCCTACGAGCGAGATCTCAAGCAAGCAGTTCACTTTTTTGGTGAAGAAACGGACATCCAATCACTCGATACGCTATCTGTGATTGGCTGGGTTCGATCGTTAAGCTCACAACGCATCACGGGCCGTTCCATCGGCCGCAAGCTATCGGCACTGCGTGGAGTGTTTCAAGAAGCGATCAATCAGCGATTGATCAAAGCCAATCCTGCGGCTGATGTCCGCGCACCGAAAACCGGCAAGCATCTACCCCACGCATTAAGCCCAGACGCCATGCAACGTTTACTGGACTCCCCGATCGATCCAAACGACATCGAGACAATGAGAGACCAGGCGATTTACGAACTACTGTATTCATCAGGCCTTCGACTTGCGGAAGTTTTAGGACTCACAGTCCGCGACATCCAGGGAATACCCGAAGAGCTTAAAGTGCTTGGAAAGGGAAG
>Ga0255743_10002349_pt1 | contig 15686 bp, 14 predicted proteins | sample 101ome_19_FD_179950 | JGI IMG/M metagenome (GOLD analysis project Ga0255743, IMG submission 179950) | Coastal salt marsh microbial communities from the Groves Creek Marsh, Skidaway Island, Georgia - 101405AT metaG (version 2) | ecosystem: Environmental > Aquatic > Marine > Intertidal zone >... | reverse complement strand
TTATTACTAAGGAATGATTTAAAGCTTCTCCTAATTGCTCTTCAGAAATATCTTCTACATGTGTTTTACCGCTCTGTAAACTTGAAACTAAATCTTCGTTTACATCATAACCTAGAACTTTTACATCATTAATAGAAGCTTCTACAGCTAATGGAAGTCCAACGTACCCAAGGCCTATTACAGCCACATCATATTTAAATTCTTTCATTACCTACCAAAAAGTACTTCTACAATTCTCTCAGAAGTTTTTCCATCCCATTTATCAATTTTTTGACTTTTAATAATACTACCCTCTAGATGGCTATTAATTTCAGAAATAATTGTTTCTGAGTTACTACCTACCAAAGTATTTGTACCTAAATCTATTGTTATTGGTCTTTCAGTATCATCTCTCAGAGTTAAACACCTTTTATTTAAGTATGTAGTTTCTTCCTGTATTCCTCCTGAGTCGGTTAATACCAGCTCAGAACCTTTTACTAATGAAAGAAAATCAATATAAGACAAAGGATTTATAAGTTTTATATTTGACGCTTTAATATTCTTTTTTTCTATAAATTGTGACAATCTAGGGTGAGCTGGTAGAACTATATTAAAATCTTCGGAAAATGTATTTACAGCATTAAAAATTCTTTCTAAGGAATCCTCTGTAAGATTAGATGGTCTGTGAATTGTCATTACAAAATATTTAGAATTTAAATTTAAAAGATTTCTAAGTTTCTCTATATTTTTATCGATTTTTTCTTCATTTTGAGACAAAGTATCAATCATAATATTTCCAACATTATGAATTTTTTCCATTTCTATGAATTCTTTTTCTAAATTTAAAATTGCATCTTTAGATGGTGTAAAAAGAATGTCACTAATTGAGTCAACGATTATCCTATTTCTCTCCTCTGGCATATCCAAATTTCTTGAGCGTAACCCAGATTCAACATGAAAAAGTTCAATATTGTTTAATTTTGATGACAAGGATGCGGCCAAAGTAGAAGTAACATCTCCAAATACCCCCACTTTAGAAATAAGATGTTTTTGAAATACATCATTTAGGGAAGACATAATAAAACCAACTTGATTTGGTTCAGTATTTGGTTTTGTATTTAAATTTATATCAGGGGACCTCATTTGTAAGTCTTTAAAAATAAAATTGGACATTTGCTCATCAAAATGTTGTCCTGTATGAACAAACAAAACCCTTTTCCCAGAGAGTTCAAGTTGTTTTAATAATGGTGCAGCTTTTACAAAATTTGGACGAGTGCCAACTATTAAGCATATGTCATATTTACTCACTAAATGAATTTTAGTTATTAAATAGCATTTAATGAACAACTATCATGAGATTAAGTTATGAATTTAGTACTTAATGCTTGCGGTGTTGATTCTCTAGGTGGTATAAATTTATTTAAAAAATCTGCAGAGCAGCTAATTGCAAACAACATTAAATTATTAATACTTTATTCAAACGAAAAACAAATTTATAAAATCAACTTAAACGAAAATATAATCTTAAAAAAAATCAATTTAAAAAGACATTTTCATCCTTTTTTAAATATATTTTTAGATAAAAAAACAAAAAATCTAATAAACAAATATGATGCAATTATTCATTTTGGAAATTTTGGTTTTTTAACAAATATCAATTCGTTTGTACTCATACAAAATCTTTTGCCTTTCACATCAAAGAGTTTAAAAAATAAGGTTTTGAAATTTTTAATTAATAAAAGCTGTAAAAATGCTAAAAAGATTATCGTCCAACTTCCTCATGTTAAAAATTTTATTAGTCCTAAATTTTCAGAGAAAATTTTAGAAATTGGGAGTGTAGAAGTTGGTCAATTAGCCTACGAAAATAAAAAATCTATTTTAGTTTTTGGATCTGAAGTACCTAATAAAAATTATAAATTTATCGTAAAAACATTTCATGCTCTTGATAACAACAAAAACTTAACAATAATTAATCCACCAAATAAAATTGAAAAATTTAATTCTGAAATACTTAGTGAAAAAAATAGTTTAGAAAATATAATGTCTAAAAGTTCTATTTATTTTCATGCAAGTGATTTTGAAACTGTTGGATTACCTTTGTATGAAGCTTCTAGTGCAGGTTTAATTGTAGTAGCTCCCGACTTGCCTTATATGAAATATTTTAACAAAGGAAATATATTTCTTTATGAACATAGAAATTTAGATGATGCTAAGCGAAAATTACTAGATGCTATGAACTATAGAACTAACACTGTTAAAACATATACATATAAAGAAAATTGGATCAATATATTAAATGAATTAAATTAATTTGATTACAGCTTGAGGAGTAAAGTTATTAATAAAATACTTCTCATTAAAATCTCCAACTAAAGAAAATAAATTATTAACAGAATCCTCGATTTTCGAAATATTATCTTTACTTGTAATAATTAATAGGTTATTAAAAGATGATTCTAGATCATACACTGGATCATTTTCTAATTCCGCAAAGTGTATAACTGGCTTACCTGTTGATAGGTATTCAATAACTTTACTAGGTAATTGATTTGGGTTTAAATTACCTATAGACAATAAGCAATGAATAGAATCTGCCATTTTATTTAAAGCTTCCTGCCTGGGAACAATATCCATATAATTATGATTGTCTCTATTGATCAAACAGTCTTCAATCAATTTTTTTGAATCAGGATTTGTATACCAATTAAATATAAAGTTATTTACATCAAGAACATTTAATACATTTTTTGGCGTTCTTACTCCTTTTGTAAAAATGCCAAAGTAGCCAAATATTATAGGTTTTGTTGAGTAATTGTAAGATTTAGAAATATTATAAATTCTTTGATTGAATGAACTAATTGGATTACCAACAAGTAGTTTTTCTTCATTAATTCTAAAGAATTTTTTATGGGCTTCTAAAGCTTCTTTATGAGTAAAAATTATTTTAGATGCTAAATTGTAAAATTTTCGTTCATAATAATAATTTAATTTCTTATATAAGTATTTATTATTTTCAAATGCATTTGACTTCAAACTGAAGGGATCGCCTATGTCCATTATCCATTCTTTACGATTTTTTTTATTTAATATGTAGGCTGCTAAATGAGAAGAGAAAGGCAGGCTTACAGAGATAATTAAATCATAATCTATGTCTATCTTTTTTCTATTTCGCCAAACAGCAAATACCCAAAACATTGTATAGTCTGGCCAAGCAAACGTTTTATAAAAAAAGCGATATAATTTTTTAAGAAATTCCAAAAATAAATTTCTTATAAATTTTTTTTGTTGAATTTTAGACTGATCTCTTAAGCTTTTAATAACTTTACTAGCTTGCTTATTACCAATATAAGTCACATGAGATTGAATTTCATCTTGAGGTGTGCCAGTAATAATATGTACATCATTTCCCCCTTTAATCAATTCATCATAAATCAGCTTCCACCTAGTTGTCCTAGGACTTTGATGTGGTACAAACTGATGAGTAACAATTAAGATTTTTTTATATTTTTTTTCCATTAATACCTTTTATATCCTTCAGAAAAATTTACCTTAATTCCATTTTTCTCATCGCCCCAAAAAATATATTCTTCTAATTCAACATCATTTGAAAAATCCTCAATTGAAACAACTCCATCATTTATGAATACTTTACGAAAAATTTTTTTTCCATTGAACTCAGCAAAACCTAAAAAATTCGCTTTATCAAATTTCAAAACTTCTCCACTGCTCATATAATTTAATCTGAAACAATCAAATTCATCTTCTAAAGGAAGTTTAGACTTTAGTTTTGGTCCCCAATGATACTCTAACGACTTAAAATTATTTCTAATTTCAATATTATCTGTGTAAGTTCCTGTACCAGGATCTCTGGCTATCCACTTATCGTCCGTAAAGCATTCAATAGAAAGTTGATCATAATGAGAGTGTCCACCAATTCCATTTTGACCAATAGGACCACAACGTAAGCTAAAATATTCTGATTCATTTCTCCAAATATAAATACCAAAATCTGTAAAACTGTAAAATTTATAATCTTTAGTAAAAACTTTTATCGATTTATGTTTTGCAACTTTATAACCATCAAACGATGGTGTTCTATGATTAATTTCTTTAGTAAATTTTAATTCAATTTGTTTAGTGTCATCTTTCAAATAAAGATTTTCAATTAATTCTAATAGCCATGACATTTCTAAAGGCTTGTCTTCATTGAATGCATGGTAAAATAATCTACCAGAATCATTATCACCTATCTGGGATAGTTCACCTTTATTTATTAATTTAGATAAAAAAACTTTGTTTGACTTAATTATTTCATCTAATTTAAATAAAAGTTTAGATTCACTGCCAAACTCCCCTAGAGCCAACTTGCAAATTATTAGAGCCTCGGTTACAAATGCTGCATAATGTGAAGAACCTTCGAAACTAGTTCCATCTGGATAAAATTGTTTTTTTAGCTCTGAATACAATTCATTTTGATATTTATTGAAATCTTTTTTGTCTCCATCAAATGAAAAAGTAGCAAGCGTTAATAGAATTGACGAAAGTTCAATTAGGTAGTGATTCCCAACAACATTTCCTTTATTTTCTAAATTATTGATAATGAATTCATAGTGTTGACTAATGTAAGAAGACAACATTTCCTTATCGTTTCCTAAAATTTCAGAAATTTGAAAGTTGTTTTCAATAGCTAAATAATGAAATATCAGATTTATATTTCTTATTGCTACATCCATTGGACTATTCCAATATATTTTTGGAAATTCATCTACATCAATTGTTCCTTTTTTTGCTTTTTGTAAATACTGTAGTCTTGAAGCTTCATAGGGGACTTTAACATCTGCTTTATTGAAAAAAGCTGGTTTTAGTTTTTTATCTGAAAAATCAAAGTTTGTAAATATGTCTTCAGATAATACATATTTATCTGTAGCCCTACCAAAAATTTTTAGATTTTTATTAAGGTCAATTTCTTCATCTGTATAAGATTTACAATGGTCGTATATAAAGTTTTGATATTTTGTATTTTTTCTAGTAAATATTTTAAAATCAGAAGGTAATTGAATGTCTGATGTAAAACTGTATTTTAAGTTATATCTAACTTTTCTTAAAAATGTTTTAAAATTACTCATTAGATCTTTTGAAGCTGTAGTTAGTTAAGATTGAAATTAGAATTTGAGAAATCACTATAGAGAAAATGGCTGGATTAAAGCCAATATAATGCATCAAATAATAAATAGCTAAAGATGTGCAAGAACCTAATAATACTGATTTTGTTAACCTAATTTCAAAATTTAATGCTCTTGAAAATATGATATTTATGCGTGACCATAACATTACTGGGAGTGCAAACATTATCCAAGAAGTGTAGTTTGACACATTAACAAACTCTACACCGAGTAATGAAGTAAATATATCCTCAGCAAATCCTCTAAAGATAAAAAATAGTATCGGTATAGAAAAAGACAACAGGAATACTTTACTCAACTTAGACCTAACATCACTAACATCTTTATCGCTTTGCGCTTTTGCTAATTCAGGATATAAAATATCTAGACTCGCTGCTAAAAGCTGGAAAATAATTTCTAAAATCCTTCTGGACCATGCTAAAACTCCGAGTACTGGACCTGTATAAAATAATCCAAGTAAAACAATGTCTAACTCTGATACAAGAGCACTAGAAAATGTAGTTAGTACCATTTTTTTACCAGAACCTTGTATTTCGTCTTTGACTTGTTTTTTAGATTCATAAGTAAAATTTTTGTCTTTTTTTGGTATAGATACGTGAGCAACTATAAAAAAAGTAATTAACGTTAATACTTGGAAAATGATTATTGAATATACAGTAAAACCCCGTAAAACAATTATTGATGCTCCAATACCATATATAATAGTTCTCAAAAATATCTGCTTAGAGCTTGTAACAAAATCACTTTTTGCTTGATAATATGCCAAAGCAACATGAATCATTTCATTAAATACAAATCCTATTAAAAATAGCGCTGTCATTGTAAGGTTTCTGTTAAAAAGTAATGTAATAGGAACTAGGATTACTAGAGCTAATAATAAGTTTCTAATTATTAATAAATAAGCATTATGAAATAGCTCTTTTGAATTTGGATTATTTTGTGCAAACATTTTTGTAACTACAAGAGCTATAGACATTACTGTTGCTGTTCCAATTAAAACTGAAAGACTTTTAGATGATGCATACTCTCCATATATTTCAGCACCATATACTCGACTAATAATTGTTATTAAAAAGAAATTAACAATCAAAAGAGTAAGTTGCATTATGGAAATATAAACTGTGTTTTTTTTCCAGTTTTTAATCACCTAGAACTCCTACTTAAATGCCAATTTGAAAGATTTGATAAATACCATTTCTTTTGATAATTAGATTCAGAAAATACTTTTCTTAAATACTTAGGATCAAAAAGATGGGTAGATTCGTTAAAGTTTCTAGCAGATTCGTAAAACATATCTTCATCTTTTTTAATCCACTCCCCTACGGGAGCTCTAAAACCTTGTTTTTTTCTATGTATAATTTCAGAAGGTAGATAATTTTTAGCAACTTGTTTTAGCATTGGTTTTCCAGAGTTGTTTGGTAACAATAGATCTTCAGGTATTGATAAAATAAACTCTACTAACTTATGGTCTAGAAAAGGTACTCTAGTTTCAACTCCAGACTGCATAACAAGCTTATCCATTCTCATTAAAAGCATTTCTGGCAGTCTTATCTTCAAATCAATAAGAGTCATCCATTTAGACAACATAGCGTCTGGTTTTTTGAAATATTCTTGCCATTTATTATCAACAAGCCTTACTAGACCTTTTTCAAGTAATTGTTTATCGGAAATTAAACTATTTATTTCACCTAAATTAAAACCTAAAGCACCACCTGCAAAAGTAGTCTTTCCAAAAATCATATTTGACAAAAGATTCATTCTGTGATTTCTAAACTTAGAAAATTTATAATTTGCAGACGAATAAGGTTTTATTAATCCAGACAATTTTAATAACCTATTCCAATGATCGTATCCATAAAATAGTTCGTCAGACCCCTCACCAACTTGCACAACCTTTATTCCCGATGATTTAGCAGATCTTCCAAGAAAGTAAAGCGGAATACCAACCTCATCACCAAGTAAATCATCCTGGTAGAAGGAGTAATTATCAAGTATCTGTTTAAAATTTTCAAAATTTAATTTTTCTTCTGAAAGATTTATTCCAATCTCAGTAGAGGCAAATCTAGCTTCTTTTAGCTCTCCACTATATCCTTTGAAACTCTCTTCATAGTCTACATTGAAAGCCTTGAGTGTAGAATTTGCATTTTGTTTCATTAGCTTGCCTAAGAGTGAGGAATCTAATCCTCCAGAAAGAAAAAGGCCAACTTCTACGTCGCTTATCTTTCTATACTCAACAGACTCATTAAGCAACATGTCCAAGTCATTAATAACTGTTTCTTGATCTAAATCATTATTTATAGAAATATTAAATGGATCCCAATAAGTTCTTTTTTCAATTTGTCCACTATTACTAAATTTAATAAATTGACCAGGCTCCAATTTCTTTATATTTTTATTTCCAGTTCTATCAGCAGGAACACAAAGATGCCTTAGGTAAGCTATGTATGAGTCAATATCAGGTTCAAATTCGACTAAATTTGATAATTCAATTGCTTTTATCTCTGAACCAAAAATAATCCAATTTTTATTAATTGAATAATATAAAGGCTTAATTCCGATTCTATCTCTTGCGATAAATAGATTCCTGGATTCATTATCATAAACGGCAAAAGCAAACTGACCTCGTAATTTATCCAAAACTTTTTCACCATATTCTATAAACCCTTGTAATAGAACTTCCGTGTCACCACTTGTTTTAAATTTGTAACCTTTTGATTCTAAGTTATTTCTAATTTCTTTATAATTGTAGATTTCACCATTAAAAACTATTGAATACCTTTGATCTAATGATTCCAATGGTTGATTTGATCGTTCATTTAAATCAATTATTGACAACCGAGTATGTATTAAGCATGTTGATTCGTTGATAAATTTTGAGGAAGAATGGTCAGGACCTCTATGTTCTAAAGATCGCTTCACGTTATCAACAGTTGATGATTCAATTTTGGAATTATCTAAGCTTATAATTCCAGCTATTCCACACATTTATCTAACTTTAATGTAATAATTTTTTATTTAAAGAACATAAATTATTTTTGTTTAAAGTAAATAGTATGAAATATTTCATAGATTATTTTCTTATAATTATAATATTTCCAATTTTTGTAATTTTATTTCCATTGATTTCAATTATGATTTTAATTTTTGATTCAACTCCTATAATTTACTCACAAAAAAGAGTGGGGTTAGAAGGAAAAGAATTTTCATTGTATAAATTTAGAACAATGTCCGTATCTTCAGATGAATCTATACATGAAGAACATTACAAAGATCTATCAAAAAACAAAAAAATAGAGCCTTCATTAACACCTGATAACCCAATCAGAATAGAGAATGATGATAGAATCACAAAAATAGGATCAATTCTCAGAAAAACATCACTGGATGAGTTGCCAAATTTGCTAAATGTATTGTTAGGTCAAATGTCTATTGTTGGACCAAGACCACTTGTAAAATATGAATCAGATTTGTATGGCGCGTATATTAAAAAAAGAAATTCGGTTAAACCGGGAATAACTGGATTAGCACAAATTCAAGGAAGGCTAGATTTGAGCTTGCAGGAAAGACTTTATTGGGATATCGAATATGTTGACAAAAAATCTTTTTATTACGACTTTATAATTATTTTAAAGACAGTTATTTCAGTTCTTTCAAGAAGAGGAGCTAATTAAAGTAGCATACTTTTTATAAACAATTTCTTTATTAGAAATATTTCTTTGAAAGTATTTTATATTTTTTAAAATAGTTTCAATTTTTTCAGGTTTTTTCATTTGCTCTATTTTGACAATAACATCTTCAGGAGCATTAATATCAATATTAAATCCTAATCCATACTTATCAATTAATTTTGAAACTGAGGATTTAGGATTTGAAAAATTTACTAAAATTTTATTCATATTTAAATAATCAAAAGTTTTTCCTGGAAAGCCCTCAATTGTGATTTCATAATCTAAACATACAAGAGCAAACGGTATTTCCTTTGTTGCAATTTCCAATTCATCTCTTGGGAGATAATTATTAATTAAAACGTTATCATTAGAATAATTTAGCAATGAATCAAATTCCTGTCCTGCACCAAATAAATGAAACTCCCATGAATTTGGAAAGTACTCTTTGAAATACCTTAAAAAAGAAGCTAAATTTTGTGGCCTACCTGTATTTCCAGCATAAAATATTTTACTTAATTCATACAAAGGCTGTGAGTCACTTTTACCATAAGGTGAAAAGTGGAGTATTGTATGAATTTTTTCGGTATCAATTTTTCTTTCCGATACTAAATAATTTTTTAATTCTTCTGAATTTACAACTACTTTACTCACACTCTTCAATGAATAATTATCAATAAATTTAAAAATTTTAGTTAAAATTTTTCCTGGTTGTTCATTTAATCTTTCAGCTATTTCAGGATATAACTCCCATAGTGAATAAATTGTGTTTATTTTTAATATTTTAGAAGTAAATATACAAACCAAATTCATAGTTGGGGGGTAGCTAAAAATTAATATATTATCGTAATTTCTTCTGTTATTAAAAATAAAACTAATAGATTTAAAATTGAAAATCAACCATTGTTTAAACCTTAAAGTGTTAGAAAACTGTCTTTGACTTGATTTAATGTAATGCACTTTTATATCTTTGTATATTCTTGAATTCAGATTTTTATTATTTTGTATTACTGAATCAGCGCTTATTGTATTGTATTGTGGTGAGCTTGCTAATACTTCTACATTTTGATACTCAATATTAATTCCGTCAGCTATTTCTGAAACAATCATGCCAGTTGAAATAGTGTCAGGAGGGAAAGTTAATGAATGAATTAAAGTTTTTTTCATTTTAAAAATGATCTTGATATGTCAAAATCATAATCTTCTTTTTCATGCATATTAAATTTATTATTTTTTGATAAATCAATCAAATCATTAACTATGCTTTCTGATGATTTTCCATTGCCAAATGGATGCGACCACTCAGTTTTATTTAGCTCAAATGCTTTTGAATGATATTGGTCTAACTCAAGAACTTCACTAGAAGGATCGAATTTGATTGACGAACCTACCTCATAAACTTCCGGTCTTTCTGTGCTATGTCTCATTTGAATGGTTGGTATTCCCAAGATACACGCTTCTTCAACAACTGTTCCTGAATCAGAAATGCAATATGATGAATTTTTTAGCAAATAAATAAACTCTAAATACCCTATAGGATCTGTGACTAGAACATTATCATTTAGTTTTAACCCCCACTCATTTAATTTTCTTTGAGTGGCATACCCCATGGGAAATATAACTTTTTTACTTGAAGAGTTGATTAAATTAATTATTCTTTCAAAACTTTTATAGTCAAGTATGTTTTCTCTTCTATGGCAAGTCACCAAAACATATTCTTCATCATTTATAAATTTCTTAACATCATCATTGAGATAATCTACTCCAGAATCAAACAAGTCTTGAAACTCATCAAGAATATCGACTATTGGATTACCAGTTACTTTAATTATGTTATCTGATATGCCTTCATTTAGTCCTTGTTGCTTGTATGAAGGCAAGTAAGCATAAATTCTATCGGATAAATGATCTATAGTTTTTCTGTATTTTTCTTCTGGCATTCTCCAGTCATATGATCTCATACATCCCTCAATATGAATTATTGGTATATTGTGCTGTGCTACACCTATTGAACCCATAACTGTGTTTGTGTCACCTAAAAACATTACTGCTTTGTACTTATTATTTTCTAAATGAGAATAAGTTTCATTAATTATTGATGCAACAGTTGTCGCATCATTTGAGACATCAATGTTAAATTCAAAGTCTGGAAATGGTGTTTTAAGTTGATTAAAAAAAACGTCTTTCATATTTTCTGAATAATGCTGACCGGACCAAATAAAATCAAAATCAATTTCACTAGAATTGTTTAAAAGCTTTATAATCTTACTTGCTCTGATAACATCTGGCCTTATACCCAAAATTAATCCAATGTCTTTCATGCTTTATTAAGAATACCTTTAGTTATATTGCTTTCTGATAATTCTTTAATATTTTCTTCAACTGTTGGAATATCACTATATCCTGCATTAATCCATAAATTTTTGTTTCCTTCTTCATTGTTAGTCATTAAAGTTCTGTTAACCGATTCAGTTGAATTAGTTTTCTCTATCTCTACGTCAACATCAAAATATTTTTTAAAATATTTGAGTAAATTATATTTTGAAACTTGATCCTTTGGAACAATATGTTGTATGTGAAATTTAAAATTATTATTTTCAATCATTCCATGAGCTATTTTCGCAAAATTTAAAGTTGTAATACCATTCCACATATGGTCATCAAATCCATTTACCTTAGGTTTTTCTTGATTTAAGAACCAATTCAATAAAGATTTACCATTTCCAATTTCTGGACCAACAATACTTCCTCTGATCAAATATTTAGTATTATTTTCTGCTTCTCCTCCAATTTTTGTTTTTCCATAAACATCCTTCGCATCCTGAAAAGAAGACTCTTTATAATTACTTTTATTACCTGAGAAAACACAATCTGTACCAATTTGAATATATTTAAATTTATATATCTCTGCTAGTTTTGATAAGCTCAGAGGGAAATAAGTATTAATTTTTATAGCTCTTTCAATAGAGTCTTTACTGTTCTCATTTATTTCGGGTTTTATAACCCCTATACAATTAATTAAATAGTTGGGTTTAATATTTTGAATCAGTTCTTCAAGATCATCATCTAAAACATCGAATTTGTATGTTTTATTATTTAAGTCTGTTGATTTAACAACTCTATTCGTTAGAAATATTTCATACTTTTTAAGATTTAAGAAATACTCAGAAACCATTGTTCCTAACATTCCATTTGAGCCTAATATTAAGATTTTATTCATAAAGATTAGGGTTAAATTTGCTCCAAGGATCCCAAAATTTTGATTCAAATCTATAATCATCTCTAATCGACTCTTCTAAAGGAAGAGATGATAAGTATCTAATTGAATTATCTTCAGATAGGTTCATTGCTCCATTGGCATAATTTTTTGGAATATAAAGAACTCCGTCATTTGGAGTCATGTTAAATTCGAAAATTTTTTGTTCCTTATTTGGATTTTGAAAATTATCAACTTCAACAGCACAAATAAGAAACTCTCCTTTTTCTACTATTATCCACTTTTCTTCTATTTTGTGACCATGCCATGCTCTTACAGTTTTAATTTGTTTATTTGTTACTTTGTAAGTTCTTATAGCTTTATTTAAGTCCAATTCATTTGTAAAGGAAACTGTGCCTCTATGATCAGAATTAGAACTTCCTTTGTACAGTATTGGTTCCATTAATTAACTTACCCCAAAAGTTTGTAAAAAAGACTGATTAGAATATCTAGGGTCATTTATATCTTTAATTCTATTTGATGATATCAAATCATAGACTTCATTTATTCCAATTTCTAATTCAATTGAAGCTTCAAAACCTGTCTCAGATTTAAGTTTTTCACTAGAAACTTGGTAGTTCCTTGCATCCTGAAAAGGAAGAGGTGTAGTTTCAATTTTAACTTTAGGGATTTTTTCTTTAATTTTTTCAGCTAGTTCTATAATTTTATAATTCTTATGATGTAAATTAAATATACCATTCACACTCCCCTCAATGGTATTATCGATTGCATTAGCTACATCTTTTACATGGAGCAATGGTCTCCACTGATCACCACCAAACACACTCATTTTATTCTCTAAAAGCGCTTTAGTGGTTAAAATATTGACAACTAAATCAAGTCTTATTCTAGAAAATTGATCTCCTATTCCAAATAATGTACCAAGCCTAAAAATAATTGCATTTGAATCTTGAAGATAATTTTCAGCAACTAGTTTTGAAGATGCATATTCTGAAAGTGGGTTGACTGAAGAATCTTCATTTAAAATTCCCTCCTGTGCACCATAAACTGAACAAGTTGACAAAAAAACTATTTTACCTTTAAAGTTTTTTGTTAAGTTTTTAACTGTTTCTGCGTTTATTTCATGTGTTAGTGCTGGGTTAATCGCACAAGCTCCATCTCCTACTAAAGCAGCAAGCCACAATACAGCATCAAACTTTTTTAAAATTGGATTTAATTTTCTATAATCTCTAATATCGCCATAGATAAAATCAACATCCTTTCTATAAGAATTTTCATAAATTAGAGAATCATAAACCGTAACGTTGTGTTTATTAGAAAGTAAATCGACAATACCACCACCTACATAGCCAGCACCGCCTACTACTAATATATTCATAGCTATTAATAGTATATGCCAATTTAAAGTAATTTATAAAAAATTAATATTCAGTTTTTATATAGGAAAAGTAAGCAAAATATAGCAACCAAGTAACTGAGTGATTGTGCAATAAATCTGTTGCCATTGACAATACAAAAAAAACTATAACTGTTATGAAATTGGCATCAAAATTTAAACCTTTCTTTAATAAAGTTGTAAAAATGAGAATAAATAGTAAGAGACCAAATAAACCATAATTTATTAAATAAAAGATGATTGAATTATGCGGTCCATAGCTATATGGATTGTCATCAAATTCATCATAACGATATACATTATCAGATTGAAATATTAACTGATTTGAGCCATTTCCAATTAATTTAGTTTCAGTCGAGCTTTCAGAAAAATATTCAGTTGAAGCTTGCAGCATGAGGAACCTATCACTAATTCCATTGTTGTCATCATTTAAAAATCTCTCATAAACACCCAAAGTATTTGCGGAAATAAGAAGAATCAATAAAGAACCAAGTAGCTGTATGTATAGTTTTTCTTTGATGAGTTTTAAAAATATAAATGATATTAAAACTATTAGTGAAAACCTTGAATAAGTAACAATTACTCCAATTAAAGAAAGAGGGATAATAAATAATCCATAAGAATTTTTATATTTGAACAAACTATAAATTGCAGTAATTGTTATTAAATCTGCAAAACTATTTGGACCACCCGCTTGAAACCCGTTTGTTCTTCCTTTCAGGTAATCAAGTTCACTTGAATTAAATCCAATACTCCATGTTTGATAATCATCAACGCCTAAATTGATTTCTAGCAAGTATGAAATTATTGAAAAAGTAGAAAGAAAAATAAATAGAATCATGGGAAAGTTTAGGTCTTTTAACTCTTCTTTACTATTTGTAATAAAAGCATATAAAACAAAATAGAATAAAAATCTGTAGATATCTGAAGATAATACGCTTTGATTAATATAAATATTTTGAATAATAAGAAAAATAATAAAAGCCAAAAAATATTTACCAGTTACACCTAGGTAGAACATTTTTTCTTTGATTATGTAAATTAAAGCCAAGGTTATAAAAATTAGTACAGGAAGATCGTCTGTGTGTAAGTATGGTCCAAAAATCTCAATGTGTGGAATTATTGGAATTAAAAATAAGATTGACGGAAAAATGTTTTTAAAATTAATATTTAACACATATAAATAAAATATCATTCTATTCATTTTATTCTTAGTATTTATTTTTTTTGTTTAATAGATTTTTTCTTTGTTAGCATTATATAAATGACTAAAAGTGTACTTGTTACTGGTTGTGCTGGTTTTATAGGCTATAACTTATCAAAAAAATTAATCCATCAAGAATATAGTGTTACTGGAATAGATTCACTAAATACGGCCTATGACAAGAAATTTAAAGAACTACGTTTAAAAGATCTTGAAAATGAAAAAAAATTTCAATTTGTAAATAAAAACTTATCAGATGAAGACTCTTTAAATGAGCTTAATGATTTTGATATTGTTTATCATATGGGGGCAAGAGCAGGAGTACGACAAAGCTTTAAAGATCCACTAAGTTACATTAAAGACAACACTATCGCTACAACAAATGTAGCTAACTTTTGCAAAAACAATAATATTAAAAAAATGATTTTGGCTTCAACTTCATCTATTTATGGCAATAGTGGTGATAAAGAAATGGTCGAAGATTTAGATGAGAAGATCAATCCCCCATCAATTTATGCATCTACAAAATTATCTGGAGAGACTTTGGCCAAGACCATCCTCTCATCGCACGATACTGATTTAATAATCACAAGATTTTTTACAGTGTACGGACCATATGGCAGACCTGATATGTCAATACTTAGATTTATTCATTGGATAATGGAAAACAAAGAAGTAATAATATTTGGTGATGGTGAACAAAGAAGATCTTTCACATATGTTGACGATGTAATTGAATTACTACTTAAAGTTCAAAATTGCGATAGAAGTGAAACCTTTAATGTTGGTAATAATAAGACTTCTTCTTTGAATGAGGTAATTAAAATAATTGAAAATTTCTCTAATAAAGAAGCTCGAGTAAATTATCAACCAAGGGCATTTAGAGATCCTGATGTTGTACTTCCAAGTTTATCTAAATCAAAGCAGAAACTTGATTGGGAACCATCAACAAATATTGAAGAAGGTATCAAATCAACTATTGAATGGTATTCTTCAATTCAAGATAAGATAAAAGACTACACATATATTGAGTAAAATGAAA